>BNJU01000979.1_pt1 | contig 57788 bp, 41 predicted proteins | sample 8539281 | NCBI WGS metagenome assembly BNJU01 (sample SAMD00202456, study PRJDB9452) | human saliva metagenome | isolation source: human saliva | place: Japan
CAACGCATTGCTGGAGATGTAGTAGAATCTTTGAAAAAAATGCTATTTCTGATGTAAGCTCTGCTCAAGACTCTACATTAGTTAAAATCTTGGAAAAGAAAAACGAAGCAGCTAAACAAAAAATGGATGCAGACGTAGCGATTCTTGAAAAATACAAACAAGAAAATGGCGTATTCTCTCCAACAGAACAAGAAAAAATCTTGTTAGAACGTACTTCTGGTTATGAAAAAGCAAAAGCAGAAGAAACTGTAAAAATCAATACAAATAATGCTGTATTAGGTTCTATTGAGTCTCAAATCGATAGCCAAAACCAAAAATTAGTAGATTCCCAAATGGCGGACAATTCTGAAATTCAATCTATCCGTAAAGAATTGTTCAGCGAAAACGAAAAATTAGCTAAATTACAATTCAAATTTACTGATGATTATCCAGAAGTTGTAAAAGTTAAAGAAAACATCGCTTACTTAGAAGGCGAATTATCTAAAACTGTAGCAAAATCCATCGCTTCTGAAAACGTAACAATTAGCCCAGTGCAAATGGACTTGTTACAAAAACGCGTAGTTGCTAAGAATAACATCGAAGCAGCACAAGCAGCTCTTGCTCAACTTGATACATTAGGTAAACAAAACGTAGAACAATCTAATCAATTATCTCAAAAATCCGTTAAGTTCTTAGAATTACAACGTAATGCGAAAGTATCTGCCGATACATACAACTTGTTAACAAAGAGCTTGGAAGAATTAAAAATTAAAGAAAATATCGATGGTATGGATATGCGCGTTATTAGCGAGCCTACATTACCATTGAAACATTCTTGGCCACGTAAACTGTATGTAATGGTTGCGGGCGGTTTATTATACTTAGTGATTGCAGGTGCATTTATTTACGTTCAATACACTAGACGTATGAGTGGCACGAAAGACTAGGTGATCCTATGGCATTTTGGATTGGTCTGGCCATATTTATACTAGCCTCCATTGTGGCGGAACGATTGCTTCCGCCACAGTATAAAAAGTTTATGCCCATGCTCGTGATGGTGGTCTTAACTTTCTTTGGCTTATTTAGATATGAAATTGGCACGGACTATGACTGGTATATAGTGCTATTTGATACGGTTAAAATCGATGACCTCTATCCGGAACCAACATTTTTGTTGTTAGTTGAATTCCTACATCAATTCCACTTCTCTTATCAGGTGATGTTCATCGCCTATGAGCTGCCAATTATGTTGCTCTTATGGAGTGGTATTAGGTATTACACAAAAGATACAGAAATCCAGATTTTAATCGTCGCATTATACTACTGCTTACAATATTTCTTCTCCCTTAATGGTATTCGTCAAGGCCTCAGCATGGTTCTCATTTTCTGGGGTTATCGTTACTGTTTAGAACGAAGTTTATGGAAATATTTATTAGTAGTAGCCCTTGCTGCATCTATGCACTATAGTGCTGTCGTAGCTGCCGTACTATACTTTGTGCCTACTAGAGTATTCTCTTGGTACAAGTACGCAATCGTATTTATTTTGACATTTATCGTATTTAAGTTAAATATTGTACTAGCGTTCCTATCCACTCTCTTTGGGATTCTACAAGTAGATGGTCGTTATTTAAACTATCTCTCCGATGTAGACTCCGTTAATATGACAGGGTTGTACATGTTTGTACAATTTGGCTTATTCTCCATTGCTCGCATTGCGATTATGGAATTGAAGCCACAGTATAAAGGCTTATTAAATCTTTGGTTCTTGGGGATTTTAGGACACTTCTTGTTCTCCTTCTCCTTACCGATTACGCGTTTAACAAAATATTTTGAGTATTTTATTATTCTTATCATGCCTTATACAATCCAATACTTGAATTCTAACTTCCTATTGCAAGTGAAAGATAAAATCTACAACTTTAAATGGGGCTACATCATATTGTTATTTTATATGTACACCTTCTTAAATATGATGTCTGGAATTCCACAAGATTACTATTCAAATTGGCGTAACCCATATCCATCGAGTATGAATATTGAGTACCAATTTAACTTCAAGATGTTTGATCGGTAGAATAGGAGAAACTCTATGTCTCAGAATTTTTCCAAACAGAGAAAGATTGGCACCTTGTTGTCCTATGCACTCTTGCTAGGCAATACGATCGTCAACTTAGCCTATGTACCGATTCTACTGTCCTTTATCGGCGTTGCTGAGTTCGGTTTATACCGCTTGCTCGGCTCTGTTATCGCTTATTTCAACGTACTAGACTTCGGGTTATCTGCAACGATTACCCGATTTTTAGTAAAATATAAGACCTTACAAGACCAAGAGAAAATCGATAAACTATTAACGATGTCTCTCATCCTCTACGTAGGTATTGGCATACTCCTTAGTCTCGTAGGTCTCATATTCTATTTCTGTATTCCATATATCTTTGGGGCTACCTTAGAACCATCTATGATCGGTAGTGCTCAAAATATTTTCTTATTGCTCTTACTGAATCTATTGGTGCTCTTCGCATCGAAGGTCTTTGATGCGGTTATCATTTCCGAAGAGCGCTTCATATTCCATCGTTCCGTTAGTTTACTACAAATCTTACTACAACCCTTTGCAATTATCGGTATGATTATGATCTATCCATCGGCGTTGAGCGTTGTGTTAGTACAAACCATCTTCAATGTGGTGCTGGTCATTGTGAAAGTTCTATACTGCCACAATACACTAGGCACTCGATTGGTGTACCGTGGCTGGGATAATGAAATTATCCTCGCTATGCGCAACCTATCTCTTAGCATGTTCGTAGTAGCTATCGTGGACCAAGTGTTCTGGCAAAGTAATCAGCTTTTACTAGGCATGAAAATGGGCGCTGAATCCGTTGCGATTTACGCCATTGCGAGTCAGATTTATATTAACTATATGAATATTGCTCTCGCCGTTTCAGGTACATTGTTACCGAAGATTACAGCTATGGTTACGAATCGTTGTAGCGACGAAGAGTTCCAAAGCTTATTCCTCAAGATAGGGCGTTTACAGTTTTATTTATTGTCCTTAATCCTCAGCGGATTTATCGTATTTGGACATAGCTTCCTTCATTACTGGGTTGGCGATGGTTTTGACTTGGTATATATCATTACCTTGCTCATCATTGCACCTTTTACCATCGACTTGATCCAGAACGTAGGTCTTGCTATTATGCAGGCTCGCAATGTATATCATGTGCGCGCTGTAGTATATGTTCTCGTTGGTACCTTAAACGTAGTGCTTGCATACTTCTGGATTGATGCGTACGGCATCGTCGGTGGTGCGGCGGCTACTGGTCTTTCTATGGTGCTAGGCAATGGCCTCATCATGAATGTGTACTACCAACGGACGATGAAGCTGAACATCATTCATTTTTGGAAAGAAATTTTCCGCTTGTCCCTCGTTACTATCGCAGTAACAGCAGCGGGCTTATATATTATTCCTTATATTGATGTAAACAAATCTATTTATATTCTGATTATTAGTATGTTAGTATACGCTTTTATTTACTTCGGGCTTCAACGAGTGATTAACTTTAACACCTATGAAAGGCAGCTAAGTGATTCAGTTTTAGTGAAGTTAAGATTGAAGAAAAGGTAATACTAAGGAGATAAACATGAACAAACGTAAGTTATTAATGGCATTGGTAGGCGCTTGCTTGGCTTGTAATGTAGCTATGGCAAATGCAGCTGGTGTTGAGTATATGGGTGGCGTTTCTACTTCTTATAATCAAGAGGTACAAGACGTATCTGTCGTTGATAGTCATATTAAAGGTAGAGATGTCGTTACTTTCAAAACAAAACATCCTACAAAGGAACAAAAGTTGACGATGGTACTAGAAAACGGCGAGTACATTGATCCAAAAGATAGCGTATTCTCCTTGGCTCGTACAGATATTGGGGAATACCGTTTATCTAAATACGATAAAATCAACCTTCATATGCTAGGATATAGCAATGGTGAGCTCGGCTTTACTGGTGGCGGCGATGCGACAAGTAAATCTGGTATTACCCTCATGATTGGCCCAGATGGTCGAATCAATACACCATATACTGGTGTTGTTAAATTGTCTGGTCTTACTTTGAATGAAGCAACAGCGTTGCTTAACCAAAAATTCTCTAGATATGTACGTGATCCAGACTTAACAGTTAACGTATCTGAATACGGCGGTCGTCAAGTCTATGTAATGGGTGAAGTACCAAAACCTGGTATCTATCGTTTAGGCGCTGATTACATGAACGTATTTGCGGCACTTTCCAGTGCACAAGGCACAGCAAGAAAAGCTCGTCCACGTCATATTCAAGTAGTACGTGTTATCGATGATACGGTTTACGTACGTGAAGTAGATATGGAAGCTTTCATCAAGAAACAAGATATTAAACAAAACATCGCTCTTGAAGATGGCGATATGATCTATGTACCTAAATCTCACCGTATTATTCCAAGTGATATTGCACCATTTGCATCACTTGCTTATACACTTCATAATGTAACTAACTAGTAGAATCTACTGATTTTTGTAACCTACTGATTAGAAGCATTTCGCTAACTAGTAGTTATCAAAAAAAGGAGGGTATTACCATGAATGTAGCTATCATTTTTGCAGGTGGGACAGGACAACGCATGAGCTCGTCCGGTATTCCAAAACAATTTTTGCTAGTCAATCAAAAGCCAATTATTGTCCATACGTTGGAGCATTTCCAATATGCCCCTAATATCGACAAGATTATTGTAGTCTCCTTAGCATCGGGGATTCCTCAAGTGGAGTCCTTGGTGGCTAAGTTTGGTCTAACGAAGGTTGTATCCATCATTCCTGGTGGTAGTACAGGTCAGGAGTCTATCTTCCGCGGTTTAGAAGAATGTCGCAGACTATTCGATGATGAGACTGTAGTGCTCTTGCATGACGGGGTTAGACCAATCATCAATGAAACGATGATTGAAGAATGCATTTCCTGCGTGCTTCATCATGGTAATGCCATTACCGTAGCACCGTCTACGGAAACTACCTTCGTAAAAGGGGAGGAGCCTCATACGGCTGGTACAATTCTAGATCGCTCACAATGCGTAATTGCTAAGGCGCCGCAGTGCTTCTTCTTAGGCGATATTCATAAGGCTCATCTAAAGGCGAATGAAGAGAAATTAGAATTCATTGATTCTGCGTCCATGATGCAGCACTTGGACACACCTTATATCTTGTAGAGGGCTTGCCTGCGAACATTAAGATTACAACGCCAATCGACTTCTACACATTTAAAGCCTATTTAGATGTACAAGATAGTATGAATGTTATTGGTTTATAGTTACTTAGAGGATAGATAATGAACAGAGTACTACAAGACGAGTTGATGCGGACCGTCAATAGCAACAAGGATTTGTTTACGTTCTTTAGTGGTCGCACTATGTTGATTACTGGTGCTACTGGCTTGATTGGATCTATGCTCATCAAGTCCATTATGACTGCTAATGATGTATTACACACAAATATCCGCGTAATCGGTCATGTGCGCAATATAGAAAAAGCAGAAGCCGTTTTTGAAGGCTTTAGAAGAGATACTTTTACCATTACGAAGGTAAACGTAAAGGATATTGCGGAGCCTATCGACTATATTGTTCACACCGCATCACCAACGCAGTCCAAGTTCTTTATCAGCAATCCTGTAGAAACCTTGCATACATCCATCAATCAAACGGTGGAATGCTTGGAGCTTTCAAAAGCAAAAAACATTAAGAATATGGTCTATTTGTCCTCTATGGAGCAATACGGCATCCAATACGAGGATTACCAAATAATGACCGAAGATGATTTGGGGTATATCAATCATCTAGATACGCGCAGCTCTTATTCGGAAGGCAAGCGCGCCTGCGAATGTTACTGTTATGCGTATGCCAAGGAATACGGTGTGAACGTCACTATTGCTCGTTTGGCACAAACCTTTGGCCCTGGCGTAGCAGGTGAGGACAATCGCGTGTCGATTCAGTTCGCTAAAAGCGCGTTGCAAACAAAGATATCGTTTTGCATACAAAGGGCGAGTCTTTATCGAATTTCTGTTACCTCACCGATGCCTTGACGGGTATTTTAGTATTGCTGAAAGCTGGCGCACCGGGAGAAGCGTATAATATATGCAATGCTAAGGAAACGAGAAGCATTTATGATATTGCAAAACTCGTGGCTGATGAGGTCGTAGGGGGCCGCATTTCCGTAGTGATGGACATTCCAGAAACAAATAACTATGGTTATGCGCCAACAGTGAAGTATTATTTAACGGCGGACAAGCTCCAAGCTTTGGGATGGGCGCCTCAAATTAACATGAAAGAAGGCTATCAACTGCTCATGGATTACTTAGCTCAAGAGAGTTAAGGCGCTGTTATCTGTGAAAGTAGTTGCTATCTTACACTATTATTATTATTTTAAGAGACATAGTATGTTTTAATTTTATTACACTGAGGAGAGTTATCGGGTGAAACGTATTAAATTATTAGTTACAAGCGCTATTATGGCCATGGCCATCGCTCCAGTTTATGGCGCACAAATTGTATCACCAAATGTAAATTTAAATTCTACAACATATGACATGATTGATTCCTTGCATGCCCAAGGCTATATCGATACATTGCCAACATCCAAGCCTTACAGCCGTTTACAAGTGGCTGAATGGGTACAAGAGGCGAATGGCAAAGTGGATGCTAATACACCACAATTTGTTCAATCTATGCTTCAAAATCTTGAAACTGAGTATGCCGATGATATCCAAACTTTGGCAACAGGAAAACAAGAGTCCAAAGTAGTAGTCGACTCGGCTACTGTATCTGTTACATCTACGAATTCTCCAGAGTACAACCAAAACCGTGGTGGTTGGGTTCGTACGGCGAGCACGTATCAACCATTGAACAGCAATAACAATGGTTATAAATACAATCGCGGCACTACTGTGAGCGGTGAAATGCACATTCGCGGTACGGCGGGCAACCATGTAGCATACGCCATTACACCGCGCGCTGACCTATTTGCTGGCGACAACAGTGCACGACTCGTAAACGGCTACGTGAAAACACATATCGGGGCCGTAGAGGTACAAGCTGGTAAAGATGAGCTTTGGTGGGGCCCTATGCACCAATCATCCCTCAATCTGTCCAACAATATGAATGCTTTAACAGGTGTGAAGGTAACGACCATTAATCCTGTAAAAGTAGGCGGTACATTCCGCTTCTTGCGTTCCATTAAGCCAACCTTCGTATATGCGAAATTATCTGATGATCGCAACGACGTGAAACATCCAAGCTTTGTAGGTGCTCGCGTTGAAGTATCCCCTACAAAACGCGTTGTAGTCGGTGCGAGCTTAACATCTATCATGGGCGGTGAAGGCCGTCACTTGAGCCTTTCTGACTATGGTCGGTTCTTAACGGGTAAAAATGAAAGTAGCCGTTCCAAAGATAAATGGAATAGCATCGCTGGTTACGATATTAAATGGACATTACCATCCATGGAAGTATATGGCATGGTATATGGTGAAGACCAAGCTACAGGCCTTGGCTTTATTCCGAGTCCATCTAAAATCGCTTGGACTGCAGGCGTGTACTTGCCAAAACTTGGCAACCACGACGACTGGAATCTTCGCTTAGAAGGCGGTAGAACAAGTAACTGGTGGTATGCTCACTGGTCCTATAACGATGGTTATGTACACAAAGGTAATATTATCGGCGACTACATGGGCAACAGCAGTAATCGTTTATATGCTCGCCTTGGTCACTGGGATAAAAAAGCAAACTTAACAGGCTTCAACGTTGAGTACTTGCGTTTAAACCGTGAACTTCATACAAATGTGAAAGCCCTTAACGTTTGGGTTGATCACAGCCGTAAATTATCTAACGATTGGTCCTTAGCTGCGAAGGTAGGCATATCTAGACTTCATAACATGACCGATAAAAAAGATAAAACTGCATACTTAGTAGGCGTAGACGTAAAACGCACGTTCTAATCTAAGAATATAATACTTAGATACGTTAAGAGGCTGCTCATGTAGAGCAGCCTCTTTTATATTATGTTCAAAATTTGGTATTTTTTTGAACACAACTAATATAATTTAATTAAATGATGTTCAAAAAAACGAGACTTTTTGAACATCATTTTTTTACTATTAGATTAGCGTATGAAATACTATTATTTTTTTATATCATTTCTTTGTAATTCTGATTTTTTTCTTGTTGTGACTCTTATGAAGATTCTTGGAAATTCATTAAGGGTGGTAAGCACTCATTAGAACGTTATAGTAATTTAAGACTTTGTTTTTACCCTCTAATTAGTGGTGCTTTGGTATAAATACAAATAATAGTCTATATGCGGATATCAGCACGGGTCTATCTGGCACATACAAGCAAAGCTGGACGATTAATGCAGGGTATACGCATCGATTCTAAGCCATTAGATGAGCAAAATTGATACATGTTTTCATTGAAAAAAATCTAATAAAGTTTATATTCACTTTATTGCTCCTCAATATATCGATTTTGTATAATGAATATATAAATGAAATTAGATGATACAGCATCTCGTATATACGTAAAAGACTTGCTACAAACATGCGATACATACCGTATATTTGCTGGTCAATTAGTGTACTAATGTATTGCAACATAAACATAATATTGATAGACCCCCAAAAGAATGAGGCATCGACTATAATCGGTGTCTCATTTTTATCGTCTAGTTGCCAACCCATTTTCAGATGAGATATTAATAGGTCGAGGTATTACCTCTAGAATTAATATATTCCCTCGTGCTATATTACATATGAGTAGTATTTTTTTACGTTCATATGTATAAGGAGATACTCTATGTTTAACTTTTTATAGTGAGTTATTATTACGTTTACAGAAACAATTTGTATCCGAACATGAATCTGATTTCAAATCTATTGAGGATTTGTTAGAAGCATTTATGACTCAATATAATCGTGGTGATTTTAATAATACGATAGAAATGAAATTACGTGATTTATATGAGGCTGCAGAAGAGGCTGATACGAATGAGAAATCAAGGAAGTTATACAATGAAATCCTTGCATTATGTCCTGATGAAGTAGATGCTAAACGAGAACTCATAGCCCTTGAGTTACATCCAAGCTTTCAAATTTATCAGTTGAAACAGCTAGTAGAATCGTTGAAAAAACCAAAGAAAATAGATTGGAATATAATAGAGACGCGTCCTTATATGCGTTGCCTCATCGACATGGGGATGATATATTTAGAATATAATATGTATAATGATGCGATTGCCTGCTTTACGCCAGTTTTTCACGGAGACAAGCAAGATCATTCAGGATTTCTTGTGTATATGATGGTTGCTTGTTGTGGCGCTGCCAACTGGGATCGCGGCCGCAAGGTATATCAGCGATATCTTGCATGTTGCGATGATATACAAAATGCATTTAATCAGGCTCCGGATATCATGTTGCCTATGCATATGCTGTATATTCTATTGGCTTTGGAGTGTGGTGAAAGCAAGATAGCCCATGATGTATTAGCAGATCTTGTTGATGAATATGAAGATATTGATTGGTTATTACAAGATGCAACGCGCTGGAACGATTTTGTAGAAGATCATTTAGAGGCTATTATGTATATGGTAGACCAAGTGAGCAACATAGATTCTGACCCACGAGAATTAATAAAGCTTTATATACTGCTATCTCATTTTTACCAACTCAATTAGTGGATTTTGAAAGTCCATTATGGCAGACTCTATATGATGCGTATGAACGTGTTACCGGTCGAACTGTTATAAATCGGTACTCTAATGATAGTTATATGGGAAAACGCGAGTCCGCTCATATGAGCCCCGTAGAGGTTGCTAAAGGTGGGGCTTTGCGTGGAAATCCGGTATATGACAATATACGGTTCGGTGCACAAATTACACTTTCACAAGCCGGCCTATACACAGTAGATGATTTTAAAACAATTACTAAACAAGAAGTATTGATGCTACCGGGCATTGGTAAAAAAACAGTGGAACAACTAGAGCATAATGGTGTTATATTTAAAGCCTAAGATGTGACTTGAATTTAATAGCGATCCTAGGATAACGAAGGGCTATTTGTCTTTTTCATAATTAATATAATCCCTTTGATGAGTATCTTGGTACTGATCAAGGGGATTTTAAATTACTACAGGGTTGTACTAATTTTTGTCCTATAACCCTAAACTTCCAAACTACTATCGTGTAGACCTTACATATCAATTCTAATTTACAAACTAAAAGGACAGTTGATGAGAATCAACTGTCTTTTTATATGCTCAGATTCTGTTAGTTTGCCTAGATTCTGTTAATATGTCTAGATTCTTTTCGTATACTTATATTCTTTTTGGGCATGAATATATATATATATGCGTAAATTATGTCACAACATTCTCATATATATCTTGTATTTTTATGGGGTATGTATCTGCTATATATTATATTTAGTTCTAATATAGTTATTGAAATTATCATAAATGGAGTTATAGATGAAGATGCATATAACTTCTCTATTATAAAGGTATTGGGCTTTATCATCTTGTTATCAGAGTTTGGTAGTATCCAATTTTATAGTTTTGAGAGATATTTGAGGTTTATAGAATGAGAGGTTGAGCGCATGAGAGAAAGCAATATTGAGTTATTGCGCATTGTTTCGATGGTGCTGATTATTATGCACCATTTCAGTGTGCACGGAACATTTCCCTTTACGCCAGAGTTAACGTTTAATAAGGTATTTCTCCAAGTCTTTGGGCTTGGCGGCAAGGCTGGTGTAGTAGCCTTCGTTATGATAACGGGATACTTCATGGTTTCTAGCAGCTTCAAGCTACACAAATTTGGGAAGCTCGTAGGACAGATATGATTTTATAGTCTAGCCATGCTTGGTGTGGCTATGGGTTTGGATCTCATATAACACAAAAAACGGGTATTATCTTGAGTAGTATAGGCATATTAGGCGCCTTCGGAGGGGATATTCTCGTCGATGTACTGGCTACGACCGACCCAGCGTATATGAAACAGATTTTCTATTTTACCCAAAATGAGTATGGCTTCTTCCAGCTACTACTTGGTATAGGTTTATTTATTACTTTCTTGAAAGCCAAGATCACCTATCATCCGTGGATCAATACGATTGCCTCTACGACCTACGGGATTTACTTACTGCACAATAATAAGCTGTTCCTTCACCATATGTGGGACAATATATTCGGTACCTATCAGTATTACGATTCTGCTTTATTACCACTATATGCGATCCTTGTGGTGGCACTCATTTTCATAGTTGGCATGGTGGTAGACTATATGCGGTTAGCTTTCATAGAAAAACCTATTATGAATCGCATTACGTTGTACATTGAAAGTAGTCAATCGTGGATGGAGAAGAAGGGGTCATTTTAATGCGAATCTCACCGTTTTTTGATATAATAAGCAAGTATTCCAACGATAAAACGGAGGTAATTCTAATGCGTAAATTCTTATATATGTTAGCGGCTCTACTCGTGTTGATCGGTATTAATACACAAGGCGTTGAAGCTCGTACCGATGTATATGCTACGACCTATAACGGCAATAGCTGGTATGTAGACCAAGACTCTGTAAAGAGAATAGGGGATGTACTTAATTTTACAGTATATACGACATCTGGCCTTAGCTATAAGGTAACATCTAGCGATAGTAATTATTACAATGCAGATGTATTCTACTATAACAACAAACTCGTTTCAGACAATGGTCAATCCGTCTGGAAATCCCCAGGCATGATGGCCGCTATGCGTGTGGCGCGTAAATAATAGAGTTAATAGGTCTAGTACGTAAATAATAGAAATAATAAAGGCAGCGAATAATCGCTGCCTTTTGGTATTTATAAGTGCACTATAGTATCGTTTATCTATATTTGACGATATATGATATAAACCCTATAATATAAACAGATAGCCAAACGAGTGGTTCCGTCGGGCTCATCTCACAGTTACAAAAAAATTGATGAAATGGCCTTTCAGTTACCTAATTATCCAGGGGATAACGAAGGGCTATTTGTCTTTTTCCAAGACAATATACGTTAGCAGTAACTATAGTTACTGCTTTTTATATTGTTAAATACAATATGTGACAATTTTTCCCTCATATTTACAAGAATCTAATTATAAATTATAATTAAAAAAATATTTAATAATAATTTATAGTGTGAATTAGAGAGGGTTTTATGAAACGTGTGAGTAAAACGAAATTATCTTTAGCAATTGCCCTGACAATTGCTAGCTCTGTAGGGCAGTATGCAATGGCGGGGAGTACATATGTTACTACACCTCAAGGTGCATATCTTACTGCTACAGATGGTGGAAATCAATGCAGGTGTAGTGACTGGCTTTGCTGCTGGTATTGATGCGGATACTGGCGGTACTATTACTGTAGATGATGTGGTTTCAAGTATTCCTGCAGAACGTCGTTCTTTCATTATCAGTAAAAATGGTGGTACTGTTAATGTTAAAGCTGGTCATATTCAAATGGGACGCCTTAGTAAACCTGTAGTTATTGCTAATGGCGGCACTGTAAATCTTGGCGTAGATGGCAATACAGGTAATTTTACGAGCCATGATATGTCTATTGAAGGTGACGTACGTATCGATGGCAGTGCTACTCATCCATCTGAAATCAATATTGGTTTAGATAATGATGAAGTACTATGGACTGGTTTTGCTCTTAATTTAGCAGATAAAAATGCAAAGCAACCAAACCATATCAATGTATTCCTTGGTAATCGTGGCCATTGGGATCATTTCTATCAAGGTGGTTTAGATGGCACTAGCTATAGCACGATGACAACACCAAGCCATGTACATCGCTTGGTAGGTTCTGAAAACCGTAATTTTGAAAGTGCTGTCATTCAAAATGAGCACAATGAAATTCATATCGATAAGTTAGAAGGTCATGTAAATTTCTTTTATGATATAAATGGTGAGTACGATGATACAGAAGATCCAGAATACACACCACGTGAAAATATTGTGAATGGTTTAACGCCAGATTCCTTCTGGGGTGGAGATATTCACATTACAAGTGCAGCACCTAATGCGTACGCCCATGTATACTCTAGTCAAAAAGGTCTAGACATGTCTTCCGAAGAGAATGTAAATAAGATCTTAGATAACTTGGCACATAAGATGTATTATCACAACTATGTAAATGGTGAAAGAAACCTTCAAGGTACAGTAGCTATTGCATCTGATGGTTCTGAATCTGGTCGTTTTACAGTTATTACTTCTGGTCATGCTAAAGAAGGCGACATTACTTGGCAAGCAGATAAAGATGGTCAAGGTAAATACGTATATGGTGAAAATAAACCAGCTCCGGTTCCGAAACCAGAGGTAAAACCGACTCCAAACCTGAGCCTAAGCCACAACCTAAACCAACTCCAAAACCAGAAGTAAAACCAGAGCCAGCTCCAGCTCCAAAACCGGAGGTAAAACCTACACCGGCTCCAGCTCCAAAACCGGAAGTTAAACCAACACCAGCTCCGGCTCCAAAACCAGAAGTAAAACCAGAGCCAGCTCCAGCTCCTAAACCTGAGAACAACGGTCATATTCATGTTGTGATAGGTGATTTTGATACACCTCATATGCGCGGTGCTCGTTCTGCTATCATGAGTAATATCAATGGTTGGAGAACATTGACGGATAATATGTATCGTCCACGTGTATTGCAACAAGGCGAACCTACAGGTATTTGGGCTCGCGTTGGAGGCGGTAAATACAGCTTCAATGCAAAAGGTATCGATACAGATACAACGTATACACGTATTCAAGGTGGTTACGACGCTAAAACTAGCAGCGGTTGGACCGTAGGTGGTCAAGTTTCCTATCTTCGTGGCAACGATGACTACGTATTCAATGGTACTGGCAAAGAAAAAGCCTTTGCAGTTGGTGCGTACGGCTTGAAAGATCTTGGTAATAACCAATACATCCACATCGAGTCTCAAGTAGGTCGTGCTTCTAACGACTTCACGGTTCGTAATGAGATTGGTGAAAGCCTGTCTGGCGAGACTAAAGCTAATGCATACTCTATCGGTGCACGCTATGGTAAAACTGTGAAGCTTTCAAATGGTACATACATTGAACCACAAGCACAATTGAGCTACACTCACTTCGGTGGTGACAGCTTCAATGCAGGCCGCATGCATGTAGATCAATCTGGTGTGAGCAGCACAGCAGGTGGTCTTGGCCTTGAAATCGGTAAAAACTTCGGTGCAGGTAACATCTATACTCGCGTAGGCGTGAACCATGCCTTCTCTGGTACAGTGAAAACTGCGTACACAAGTGGTGCTACTACTAAATACACTTCCGAAGATATTAAAGGTACTTGGACAGATCTAGCATTCGGTGGCCGCTATGGCTTCAATGCAAATAACAGCATCTTCGGTGATATTAGCACAGGTCTATCTGGCGATTATAAAGCTGGTTGGTCTGTGAATGCAGGATTTACACATAAATTCTAAGGAAGATTTAATAAATACTACTTTGTAAAATAGCCCAAATATATCAAGCCTCCTAATAGTAGAGTCATAACTGTATTATTAGGAGGCTTTTATAGTATTTGTCATAGAGTTAAGCACATAGCGACTCTTCATTTTTCTTCTACATTTAAGGCAAAATTATATAGACGAAATACGATGTATCGTGTATACTAATGAAACGGTAAGCTACGGAATCATTATTGATAGATGCTTACTGACTGTATTAATAAATTTACCATGCTTAGTATGGGGATCTCTATGGGGATAACAGTTCCTAAAGAGATAATATCTAGTACATGATAAATGAAGTAGCTCTGGGGAGGGCACTTCGAGAGAGGAGAACTATGAAATTAACAAAATTATTACCAATTATGGCAATTGCCGGTATATGTTTCGCTGGTCAAGCTAATGCAGCTCAAGATCAATTGATGATGCCTGAACAAGCATCTGCACCTATGACTGTGAACGAACAAGAGGTTTCTCTTGCAGTTCCTAGCGAAGAAGTAAAAGCAGTTGTTTCTGAATTCGCAGCATTCCAACTTAATCAACCAAATACTGGCCGTGTGTCTGGTCAAGAACGTCTTGCTAACAATGCGTTGTACTACATGAACGTTCGTCGTAGCTGGTACATCACAAGCCATCGCTATAAAAAAGATAGCTATGCTCGCGTAGCATTAGATCGTATGTATTTGGATTACAAAGACTTCTTTAAGAATCCTGCAGTATCCCAATTGAGCCAAGCTGAATATGAAAGCCAAATTTTAGCTATTCTTGAAAAGAATACTGAAAACATGAACAACAACGAATTACGTTTCTACATGAACGAAATGGTAATCTACAGCTTGAAACAAGCTATGCGTGCTAAACATGCTAAACACGTTCGTTAAGCAGTAGATATAACAAAATATACATAGGAAAGAGGTAACGATAATGGTCGTTACCTCTTTTTGTTTGAGCTTAATACGTTTCGTATTGTAATAATCAATATAATCTCTTAATTTGTTGATAAAATCTTCATAGGAAGTAAATTTCTCTAAATATAACAATTCTGACTTTAGTAAACCAAAGAAGTTTTTCCATCACGCTATTATCCAAACAGTTTCCTTTTCGAGACATACTTTGGATGATAGCGTGATTTTTTTAATGTTTTTTTGATAACTGCTATGCTGATACTGCCACCCTTGATCTGAATGCAAGATGCAGCCTATGCAGCCTGGCAACGAGAATCTAACGAAAACAGTAATACTTATTGCAATTCAAGTAGTAAACTGGAAATAGTAAATTTAAACTCTAGATTTTTTTATCCCGAATTATATACAAATCTTTAATTAGTTGTAAATTATTCATAAAAAAATAACATGTAAAAATCATATAAATTATAGAAAAAAATGGGCATTATGACGGAGTAACCAGCTATTATGAGGTAGAAACGGCTCATTATTGGCGATATTTTATAAACATTCTAACACATGAATATAAAATGAATTTTTTATTTACTGCATAGAAAAAAATTTTGATATGATTAGGACATTCAATGATTATGAAGAAATGGTGAAGTTTCAGTAAAGTCATTGAGAGTAAGAACTTATTTATATGTATTGTAAGCTAGAGGTTAAATTATGAATCGGATTTACAATGTTATTTGGAGTAAAACCAAAGTGTTATGTAGTTGTTTCGGAAATCGTAAAAAGCAGTGGTGGTAAGGTTAAATCCTTGCATACTGGTAAAACATATACCCATATGAGTACAGTTATGGCTGTAGCTGCATTGTTGGCGGGTGTGAATATTACATCTGTAAATGCAGCGGCTATCATGATTGATGGCGTGAATGCTGGCTATGCAACAGCTAAAAATGGTGGTAATCAATGGAGTTATTTATACAATTATAATAACCCTGGTAATATGAGTGCCTTAGATGGCACTGCTACTACTGGATATTATTCTGGTAGTGCATTAAATGGTATTTCCATTGGTCACAATACGAAGATTCAAGAGGCTAGTGATCCTACGTATTATTCTGGTGTGGCTATTGGCGATTATGCACAAGCTACAGGTGGTTTATCTTTTTCCCTTGGTAATTATGCACAGTCTACAAAACCATCTGCTATGGCTATTGGCACGGCTTCCTTATCTAGTGGCTTTAACTCTCTAGCGATGATGCGTCAATCAGCAGCGACAGGTAATTTCTCTACAGCTATTGGTACAACTTCTTGGGCGAGTGGTACTGGTAGTTTTGCTTTGGGTTATTCTGCGCAATCGAAGGGGGATCAATCCATTGCCATCGGTGCAGCTGAGCCTATCACAGTACCAGGTAGTGGTAATGAACCTAGTGCAGCCTATAATGGTACTACTAATACTGTAACAGAAGGTGCACGTTCTCTTGCATTCGGCACAAAAGCGCGTACTACAGCAGCAGCTACAGATTCCATGGCATTTGGTTCTAATGCTAAAACTAAAGCAGCTAATGCAGTAGCAATGGGTAATTCTTCTCGTGCTACTGGTACAGATTCTTTCGCATTTGGTAACACTGCATCTGCGGCAGGTACAAATGCTATCGCTATGGGTAGAACAGCACAGGCTTCTAAGGCGAATGCTATCGCATTGGGCGGTCAGGCACAAGCATTAGAGGCTAATGCTCTTGCTATTGGTAGTACAGCAGCAGCAAGTAAAGCTGGCACTATGGCTATCGGTACTGCTTCTAAAGCATCTAGTAACAACTCTACAGCAATTGGTAATGGCGCTGAAGTTACTGGTGAAACTCTATGGCATTAGGTTCTGGTGCTAAAATTAGTTCTAATAACTCTATTGCACTTGGGGCAGGTACAGAATTTAACGATCCTCTAGTAAGTACATATGCTGCTTTCACCAACGAAATGAACCCTGCAGAGGCGGGCGTAGTAGCAGTAGGTAATAGTAGCACACCACGTCGTATCGTTAACGTTGCAGGGGGTCAAAATGATAATGACGCAGCAACGATTAAACAATTACGTTATGTAAATAACAACTTGGCTATGACCATTGCAGGCCCTACATATACTGGTTATGAAGCAAATGGCTCTACCTACAAAGCACCTGATTTCAATATCAAAAATAGCACATACCATACAGTAAAAGAAGCGGTAGAAGCGGCACAAACTAACTTCTTCAGCGCTAAAGGCACATCTGCTGATGCAAACTACGATAATAAAGGTGCTACAGGCACAAATGCGACAGCAGCAGGCGTACGTGCCTCTGCAGCAGGTAATTTTGGTACTGCACTTGGTGCAGACGCAACTGCAACAAGTGAAAAAGGTACTGCATTAGGTTATAACGCGAAAGTAACAGAAGATGATGGCGTTGCGTTAGGTTCTAATTCCGTAGCAAATACGGCAGCTGGCGTAGCTGGTTACGATGTAAGCGTAGCGGATAACCGTGCGAATAGATACACTGATTTAACTGGCTCAGTGGCTACATCTACATTGGGCGCTGTATCTGTTGGTCAAAGCACAAGTGTTGGTACAGAAACACGTCAAATCACAAACCTTGCTGCTGGTAAAAAAGATACAGATGCAGTTAACGTGGCTCAATTGCGCAATGTAAACCTTAAAATTGCAGGCAATACGAATGACAATAACGGCAAAAATGACGTATTGTTAGATAAACAAACATTGACTGTAAAAGGCGATGGCACTTATGTAACGACTAAAGCTAATAACCAAACTATCGATGTAACGTTAACAAATGATACAAAGGATAAAATCGACAATGCAGCTAATAAAGATCTTTCCAACATCACAAATGTAGGTAAAAAGAATATCACTGCATTAGGTACAATTGTTGAGGCTGGTCATAATGTAACAATTCCAGCAGCTACTGTAGATACTACAACAGGTCAAAAAACATATACTGTAAATGCTATGGATACAAAGGTTTCTTTAGGCACTAGCGGCTTGATGACCCTTACAGGTGGTACACCTGATGCAAACGGTGTTCGTAACTATACTGTTGACGTAGATCCTACAAAGGTAGCAAAAACTGACCTATCCAATATCAATAACGATGGTAAAACCGTTATCCGTGAAGAAGCTCAAAAGGCCGTAAAAGTAATTGCTGGTCAAAATACAACGGTTACAGAAGGTACAGATGGCACATATAAAACATATGCAGTCAATGTAGCATCAGCGGGAGATTACCGATTAGTAGAAAACAGTGCAGCTGCTGATAAAGCGTATACTGTAACTGGCAATAAAGTTGACTTAACAGTGCAAGATGGTAGTACTCCAGCGAATACGAAGACTGTAACAATTAAAGACATTGCTTCTAAAACGGAATTGGATTCTACAAAAACTGATTTAACAAATAAAATCAGCGATACTAAAACTGAGTTAACTACAAAAATTAACGATACAAAAACTGAATTATCTAATAAAATTGATGATACTAAAACAGATTTAATTAACACAGGTTTGAAATTTGACGCTGACAATAACGATGTTAAGACAAACAAACTTGGCTCTAAAGTAACGGTTGCTGGCGATGCGAATATTACCACAAAAATTACTCAAACTGGTGATGACTCGACAATTGCAGTAGCTTTGAATAAAGACCTCAATGTTAAAACAGTGACTGCTAAGGATACTGTGAAAGCTGGTACTACAACAGCGGGTAGCCAAACGGCGACAGATAACAAAGGTGGCACTCAAACTGGTAACTTTGTAACTGGTTTAGACAACACGGCATGGAATATGGCTGATCCTGTATTCGTATCTGGCCGTGCTGCTACAGAAGATCAACTTAAAAAAGTGAGTGATGCTGTAAGAGCAGCGAATGCCGGCTCTAGTGATTATCGGTTGATTGAAAACGATGCAGCTACTGATAAAGCGTATACTGTAACTGGCAATAAAGTAGACTTGAAGGTAAAAGACGATAAATCAGGTACTACAAATACTGTAACTATCAAAGATATTGCGTCTAAAACTGAGTTCGATAAATTAAACGATCGCGCTGTTAAATACGATGTAGATGGTTCTGGGAATGTAGATAAATCCAAGGTGACATACGAAGGCCCTACATATAATAGTACTAATAAATCTGGTGGTACTCACGTAACTAACGTGGCGTATGCAACAGGTAATGATGGTAGCGAAGCAGTTAACGTAGATTACTTTAACTGACAAAATTAAAGACAGCTCCGATGCGTTGATCAACAAAGGCATGAAATTTGATGCTAACGTTGGTGGTGTTAAAACTAATAAACTAGGTTCTACTGTGACAGTTCAAGGTGAAGGCACAGAAGCCGACGCTAACTATAGTGGTAAAAATATCAAAACATTCATCAAACAAGATACAGCTGGTAACACAACAATTGACGTTAAGATGAATAAAAATCTTGAGGTTGAAACTGTAACTGCTACAGGCGCAAATGGTAAAGATGGTAAAATCGGCATCAATGGTAAAGATGGTGTTACAACAAATCTTTCCATTACACGTGATGGTAAACCTGGTGTAGACGGTGCGGCTGGTACAACTACAACTCGTATCGTATATGAAAAACCAGATGGTACTACAGAAGAGGTTGCTACACTAAATGATGGCCTTAGATTCAAAGGCGACATGGGGACTACTTCTAATGTAAAACTCAATAAACAAGTGGACGTAACTGGTGGCGTTACAAATGCAGCTGACCTTGCAACAGGTAACAATATCGGTGTTACATCTGCAGCAGTTGATGCTAATGGCAATGCTAAACTTCAATTGCAACTCGCTAAAGATATTACAGGCCTTAAATCTGTAACGGCTACAGATACTGTGAAAGCTGGCACAGCTACAGTGGGTAACCAAACTGCTACAGATAACAAAGGTGGCACTCAAACTGGTAACTTTGTAACAGGTCTAGATAATACAAATTGGAACATGACTGATCCTGTATTCGTACCTGGCCGTGCGGCAACAGAAGACCAATTGAAAACTGTTAGTGATGCGGTGAAAGCTGCGAGCGCAAGTGCATCTGACTATCGCTTGATTGGTGATCCAGCTAACACAACTGACGGTTCCTACAAGGTTACAAACAACCAAGTAGACTTGAAGGTTAAAGATGATAAATCTGGTACTACTAACACTGTAACTATCAAAGATATTGCGTCTAAAACTGAGCTCGACAAATTAGAAGATCGTGCTGTTAAGTATGATTTAGATGGTACAGGTAATGTAGATAAATCTAAAGTTACATATGAAGGTCCTGCGTACAACAGTACTAACAAATCAGGTGGTACTCACGTAACTAATGTGGCATACGCAACAGGTAACGACGGTAGCGAAGCAGTTAATGTAGACTACTTAACTGACAAAATCAAAGACAGCTCCGATGCCTTAATTAACAAAGGCCTTAAATTCGATGCTAACGTTGGTGGCGTTCAAACTAACAAATTAGGCTCTACTGTAACTGTTCAAGGTGAAGGTAATGAAGCAGATGCTAACTATAGTGGCGAAAATATCAAAACATTCATCAATCAAGATACAGCTGGCAACACGACTATTGATGTTAAATTGAATAAAAACCTCGTAGCCGATTCCATCAAAGTCAATAAAGACGGTAAAGACGGTAAGGATGGCGTATCCATTACTGGCCCTACTGGCGTAGCTGGTCAAGATGGTAATAATGGTAAAGTGGGCATCACAGGTGCTGATGGTAAAGATGCAGTTTCCATCTCCGGTAAAGACGGTGTAGGTCACATCGGCTTAACAGGCCCTGCTGGTACAAACGGCAAGGACGGTTCCAATGGTATCGACATGTCCGTTAAGAATGGTTATGACGATGCTGCTAAAGGTGTTAAGGGCGAAAGGTGTAGACGGTGTTGATGGTATTACACGTATTGTGTACACAGACAATACTGGTGAACACCAAGTAGCTACAATGGACGACGGCATGTTGTACGGCGGTGATGCTGGTAATGTGATTAAGAAAAAACTTAACAATCAAGTAAATGTTAAGGGTGGCATTACTGACGAAACTAAATTGACTGCTGACGATAACATCGGTGTTGTATCTGACGGTACAGATACGTTGAAAGTTCGTTTGGCAAAAGATCTAAAAGGTCTTAATACTGTAACAGCTGCTAAAACTGTGAAAGCAGGTACAGCGACTGTAGGTAACCAAGAAGCAACTAAAGCAGATGGCACTAAAGAAACTGGTAACTATGTAACAGGTCTTGATAACAAAACTTGGGATGCTGACAACATCGTAACTGGTCGTGCTGCTACAGAGGATCAATTGAAAGATGCGTTGGCAAACCAATCCAATGCAGGCCTTAAATTCGACGCTAACGTTGGTGGTACTAAGACTAATAAATTAGGCTCCACTGTAATTGTAAAAGGCGAAGGCACTGATGCAGATGCTAACTACAGCGGCGAAAATATTAAGACTTTCATCGACCAAGATAATACAACTGGCACTACAACGATTAATGTTAAATTGAACAAAAACCTTGTAGCCGATTCCATCAAAGTCAATAAAGACGGCAAAGACGGTAAGGATGGTGTATCTATTACAGGTCCTACTGGCGTAGCTGGTCAAGATGGTAATAATGGTAAAGTGGGCATCACAGGTGCTGACGGCAAAGACGCAGTTTCCATCTCTGGTAAAGACGGTGTAGGCCATATCGGTTTAACAGGTCCTGCTGGTACAAACGGCAAGGACGGTTCCAATGGTATCGACATGTCCGTTAAGAATGGTTATGACGATGCTGCTAAAGGTGTTAAGGGCGAAAGGTGTAGACGGTGTTGATGGTATTACACGCATTGTGTACACAGACAATACTGGTGAACACCAAGTAGCTACAATGGACGACGGCATGTTATACGGTGGTGACACTGGTACTGTAATCAAGAAAAAACTTAACAACCAAGTCAATGTTAAGGGTGGTATTACAGCTGCAGCGAAACTGTCCAATGAAGATAACATTGGGGTAGTAGCTGATGGCACTGATACATTGATGCTCCGTCTTGCAAAAGACCTTAAAGGCCTAAATTCTGCTACTTTCAACAATGGTACAGATGGCAACACTGTTGTAAACGGTGGCGGCCTCACTATTAATGATGCAGCAGGTAATCCGTTGACGTCCGTTACTAAAGACGGCGTTGTGATTACAGATGGTCCATCTATGACTAAAGATGGTATCGACGCTAGTGATAAGAAAATCACTAACGTAGCTGACGGCACAATCGGTGCAGGTAGTAAAGATGCTGTTAATGGCGGTCAATTACATACAGTGGTAGAAGACCTTAAAACTAAAGGTTTCGGTTTAACTGCTGAAGATGGCGCTTCTGTTAAGAAATCCCTTGGTGATACTGTAACTGTGAAAGGTGACGGTACGAACATTACTACATCTGTAGATAATGGTGCTGTGAAAGTAGCATTGGCTAAAGGATCTCAATGTAGATACTGTTACAGCAAATACAGTGACTACAGGCGACACTAAGATGGATACAAATGGCGTAACTATCAAAGACGGCGCCAATGAAGCGACTAAGTTGACTAAAGATGGCTTGCAAATCAACGATGGTGGTAACAAAGCGGTTACTATCGATAAAGATGGTTTGACTATCGAAAACGGCCCTAAGGTAACAAAAGACGGCATTAATGCTGGTGATAAGAAAATCACTAATGTAGAAGATGGTACAATTGCTGCCGGCAGCAAAGACGCTGTAAATGGCGGTCAATTGCATACTGCAATGGAAGACATCAAGGCACAAGGCTTCGGTCTTAAAGCAGAGGATGGTCAATCTGTGAAGAAACCTCTTGGTGAAGTAATCGACCTCAAAGGCGACGGCAACATCAAGACTTCCGTAGATGGCACTGCGATTAAGATGTCCTTGAATGATACAATTACACTTGGCACAGATCCAGCAAAACAAGTTAAAGTTGACGGATCTACTGGTACGATTACTGCGGGTAATGGCGCTAACCAAGTTACAATCGATGGCAGCACAGGTTCTGTTACAGCAGGTAACACTGTGAAAGCTGGCGATGTAATCATGGGTAACCAAAGCTCTGGTGGTCAAAACGGTAACTTTGTGACTGGTTTGGACAATAAAACATGGAATCCTAACAACCCTGTAGCTGTTACAGGTCGCGCGGCAACAGAAGATCAATTAAAAGCTGTTAACGACGACTTTAATGAAAAAGCTAAAAATGGTCGTGTATTCCAAGGTGACCAAGCTGGTAACGATGGTAAAGTTGTTCGCGGTTTAGGCGATACAATGAACCTAAAAGGTGGCGCTGATGTAAATCGTTTAAGTGACAACAACCTGGCTGTTGTGAAGAACGCTGCAGGCGATGGCTATGATATCAAGTTGGCTAAGGACCTCAACCTAAAAGACGGTTCTACTACGTATACAAAAACTGTACCAGGAACTAATACTACAATTCCTTATACAGTAGATACAAAAGTAGATGGTGGTGGCATCACAATTACTCCATCCATCAACGGTCAACCTGTACCAGGTCACACTGTAAGTCTTACAGAAAATGGCTTAAACAATGGTAATAATACTATTACTAATGTAGCGCCAGGCATCAATGGCACTGATGCGGTTAACGTTAATCAATTGCGCAATGCTATGCATAGTGTAGATGGTAAAATCGCTGATGTTGGTGCAGCTAGCGCAGCCATGGCAGGTCTTAAACCATTGCAATATGATCCATTAGAACCTACACAAGTGTTGGCGGCTGTTGGCAACTATAAAGGTAGTACTGCTGCTGCTATTGGTATCGCTCACTATACAAATGAATCTACAATGCTTCATATGGGTGTTTCCTTAAGTGGTCATGATAATATGGTTAACGCTGGTGTATCTTATAAATTCGGTACATCTGACGCTAAAAAAGCAATTCCAGCACGTTACAAAGCGGGCCCAATCAGCTCTGCTTATGTAATGCAAGATGAAGTGGCTGCATTGAAAGCTGAGAACTTACGCATGAAACAACGCGATGAGGAATTATCTGCTAAGTACGAACAAGTACAACGAGATAATGAAGAGATGAAAGCTCAAATTGCAATGCTTATGAAACAAGCTGGGTTAACCAAATAATCATTCACTTGAGAGTGTATTGAGTATTTAAAACATAGGAAAGCCGCCCTGGGGAGGGCGGCTTCCAATGGGGGGGCTTATGAAACTAATTAAATTATTACCAGTTATGGCAATTGCTTCTGTATGTGTTGCTGGCCAAGTACATGCGGCACAAGATCCTTTGATGATGCCTGAACAACCTGCGGCTCCTTTGACTGCAGAACAACAAGATATCTCTCTTGCTGTTCCTAGTGAAGAGGTAAAAGCTGTAGTATCTGAATTTGCAGCATTCCAATTGGGGATGAGCAATGCTTTAATCCAAGACGACAATCGCGTAATGTCTGGTCAACAACGTTATACTAATAACGTGTTGTACTACATGAATGTTCGTCGTAGCTGGTACATTACAAGCCATCGCTATAAAAAAGACAGCTATGCTCGCGTAGCATTAGATCGCTTGTACTTAGATTACAAAGAATTTTTCACAAACCACACAACTGTGTCTGACATGAACAAAGCTGAATATGAAAACCAAATTTTGGCAATTCTTGAAAAGAATACAGCTAACATGTCTAATGATGAATTGCGTTTCTACATGAACGAAATGGTAATCTACAGCTTGAAAGAAGCTATGCGTGACGGTAATAACCGCGTTAAACGCATCCGCTAATCGGTATATATAACTATATATCTATGAAAGAGGTAACGGCATAGGTCGTTACCTCTTTTTGTTTTAGGCGTATTTTATGTAAAAAGGTGTGTGGAAAATCATATAATAGTAGTGCTGTTAGGTCTATACTATACCCATGGCCGTATAGCATTTTATATATAGACAACCCTTACGTACTATACATAAATTTATACACAGGTATCCGAATATATGCAATTACTCCTAGTTACACAGCAATTACAATCCTTTTGGATACCCTATTTCTCTCTCAATAAGCTATATGGTCGTTGTTAAACAAATAGCCCCCGTAGGTTTTCCTACGGGGGCTTGTTTGTTAAAGAGGTTTAGTAATCTTATAAGTAGTGTATCAAGTATTACTATAAGAATTGTTTAAAAGATTATCGTAAGGATTGTTTTTATCATAAGGATTATTTTTATCATAAGGATTATTTTGTAAGTGTTAAGAATATATAAGGGCTGTAGCCTAGCTAAATAGTATATGGGATGGCTATCTAGCTGGCTAACTAACTAATTAACTAATTAACTAACTAACTAGTACTATTTATCTAATTTAGACATGAGCTGACGTACTGTTTCTTGGAGCTCTTTATTTTGTGTTTCCAACGCTTGTACGCGAGCTTCAAGGTTTTGTGGGTGGTTCGTCATGTTAGACTTACCAGGTTTATAGGTAATGCCTACATTAGCCATAAGATGGCTATTGAGCGTTACACCTGTAGTTAATAATAGATTGTCTCGATGGTAGTAACCAACACCGAGGGCAAGGGCATTGGCATTTCTATAATGACCATAGCCTGCCATATATTGAATGCGGTTGTCTGGATCATAGCCCATAGGATGTAAAGCAGCTAGTGCAGCGGCGCGAGCATCGCCCTTATTGGATTCCGATTCGACGCGACCGATATTTTGCTCTACGCGGCTAATGTTTTGCTCTACGCGATTAATGTTTTGCTCTACATGACTAATGGAGCTTTGTAGTTGTGCATTTGTACTTTGACCAAGGGAATCGATCATTTGATGCACACCGTATAGTTGGGAACCGTTGATAGCATCTGTAGAGGTGGCGCTTACGCGACCTGCCGCTACATTAGTTATAGTCCGTTCTTTATCTTTCGCGCCTACAGATACGGTAGAAACAGGTGTAGTACCTGCATAGTTTACAGTCGTACCATTCTTAAAGGTATAGCTCGATGTGCCTACCACATCGCCATCCGTCGAATCGTTGCCGAGGATAACGGCGTTCTCTAATGCTGTAGTTACATTATTACCCATGACGAAGGTGTTGTTCCCAGAGATGTGGTTATAGTTACCAATGCTATAGGAACCACTTGCATCGATGGCATTTTTTCCATATTGACCTTGACCGAATACGCCAGACTCTGTCGCTTTGTCGGATAAGGTATTATAGGAACCGATAGCGAGGCCCTTCTTGGCATTTACATTCGTATAATGACCGATGCCGAGGGTAAAATCAGCTTTCACCGAAGAACCAGAGCCAATGAGGACGGAATTATTAGCCGTGCTATTCGCCCCTTGGTAATGACCGAGCCATACGTTTTTAGTACCTTCGGATTTCTCGCCCGATTGGGTACCCATGATGATGGACATGGTCGCTTTCGCATTATTGGCAGTGAGGGAACCAGCGATTACGTTGTTGTCGCCTGTGCCATTAAGGAAGGTTTTGCCGCCTAATGTAATATTGGCGCCTCCCTTGGAACCATTACTGGATAGGGTGCCGATGGCGATGTTATTACCGTTCGAGTTAGGACTATTGATCACTTGATGGGTGCTATTCGCAGCCCCTGCGGCGTGACCTAAGGTAATATTGCCATCATTGGTGAAAGTCGTTCCTTCCGCGCCTATATTGTGTCCCGTCTGGACGATGTTAATCGGCGCTGCAGAAGCGACTCCCACAGATAGTGCGGTTAGCACGATACCAGTTAATACAAAATGTTTCTTACTCATCGCAATACACTCCTTTGCATATTATGACTTCACAAAACTTTCATAAAAACTTACAGATTCATAATAATACATAAAAAGCATATTGTAAATGAATATTTTGTATATTATGGGTATAAAATACACCATAAACGGATATTTTTAGAGAATGTTTATGCAATGGTATAAAAAAACGTTTAAGTCGAAACGGAAAAGGTTAATCTATATAGAAAAAAATTTCTTTATAGTTTTTGGCTATATATGGGTCTAATTTCTTGACAGTGGTGCCCATTATTCGTTACACTAATATATATTTCATTTATTGTTCATGAATTTTATGTGTAGAGAATAATAAAACGTTGTAGAGAGTAATGAAACGTATTGTATGTGTTGCCTTGAGTGCCCTTTGTGTTGTGTGGGTTCCGCAGAGGCAGAAAAGCAACAATTGCATAAGGGGGGCAGACCAGTCTGTCCAAAGGGAGCATACTCTTACAGTGGCAACGAATACTCGTGAGGAGTATGTTAAAGCGGCAGCTGAAGATTTCCATATCACTCCAGTGGCCACACCAGACCATGTAATCGGTGAAGGTGGCCCTCTCGTGATGGATCGCCAAGAGACCAAGACGGTGCAGTACAGCGACGTAGATGCAGTAAATCGCGCTATCAATGCGGTGGCTATGTCCAATGTATCCAATGTGATGTATGGCGCCAAAGGTAAACCGTGGATGCGACGCACTACGCTGAGCTTCCAGTTCCAAGAGGGATGGAAACCATTGTATTCTGTGGAGACGGTTCAACCCCTAGGCCATTATGATGAGAAGTCGCGCGACGTATGGTTTACGCAGCAGCGTATTTCTCGGGCTTCCGATATTGGGACAACCCTCAACGTAGGTGTTGGGTACCGACGCATCTCGAAGGATGATCGTCGCCTCTATGGTGCGCATCTCTTCTATGACCACCGCTTCTTGCGCCATCACGACCGCCTCAGCGGGGGCCTAGAATATATGTCTGGTGAAAGCGAGTTCCGCTTCAATTGGTATGACTCTGCTTCTGATGAGCGCGTCCTCGATGCGAACCTCCATACCTTGGAGCGTGTAGCCAATGGTTATACCCTCGAATATGGTAAGACTTTCAAAAATGCTCGTTGGGCGAGAGTCTATGTAGAAGGGTACCATTGGAATCAAGAACGTCAAGCTGATAAGAATGGTTTGCGCGTTGGTTCCGAGTTGCAGCTCACACCGCGTGTGTCTGTCGATATGGGCTATAACAAGCCTGAGCATAACTCAGGTGGAGCGTATGGCAAGATTACATTCCGCTTAGCTGGAGCTCCTGTAGCTTGGTATGGTGGTAAGCACAGTGTAGAAGGTACTATGAGTGTTCGTTCTAAAATGCTAAGTCTTGTAAGACGACATAATACGATCTGGGTTGAGTAATAATTTTTATAATACAACTCATAAAGTGAATAGAACTGTGATTCATTCGTCTCATTATTTCTTGATGAAAATTTAATGAAAAATTATCTATTATCTGAGCTTAATAAATGATATACTGATGATAAGGAAGAGTTAGGATTAAGTTTAACTGTTCTTTATAGATAATGGCTCTTATGTAAGGCCATTATCTTAATGTGGAAACATTACTTTTTTAGTGCCGTGTGATCGCCCGTTCATTATTAGTTACTCTCTGTTACTTCAATAACTATTGCGGTGTATTTACTTAAAAATCTCTCTCTCAACAACAAACTTGAATCATGCGGCAATTGTAAGAGGTTCGCCTTACTCTTACCGAAAGTGGGTAGTTAATCTGTATGGATTAACTACCCACTTTTTGTTGTTAAGTGTATATCCCGATATATAGAGTACTTCTTATATAACCTTATATATTCTTATATATAACATTATTATATATAAGGACATATGACCTATAGCATTATATAGGGACATATAACCTATAGAACATATAACCTATAGAACATATAACCGCATAGACCATTATAGATTTTTATAGGTCATTTACATGGTCGAGTAATACTAAAACAGTTTCTGCTTTTAAATACATTTAATAGATATAAAAAAACTGTTTACAAAATGGATATTCATGCTACAATATTCATATAATACTCATGAAAATATCGTGAATTATTTATATGTTATTTGTAAGAGAGATAGTAATTAAAGTACATGGAGGATATTCATCATGAACAAACGGAGACGTTTATTAACTTTGTTAATTAACGGTGTGTTGTTATCCAGTTTGTGGGTTGTGGCAAGTGCGGCAGACACTACGACTGGCGGTGGTAGTGGCGTAGCATACGGCACTGGCAGCAGTGCACCTAAAGCGGAAAATGTGGCTGTCGGTAAAGGCGCCGCTATTCAATATTCTAATGGTCCTAGTGCTGCTACAGGCGACATTGCTGTAGGTAGTGGCGCTGTAATCAATAACTATGCTAGCCAAGGTGGTAGCATAGCTATTGGTAAAAACGCAAAAATTGAAATATGGCAGGCGGCGTAGAGGCTGCCTTTGCTTTGGGTCAAACTAACTATAGCGGTGGTTTATTCTCTAGCGCTCGAATTCCTGCGGATCCAACCAAGGTAGTAGGTAGCGTAGCGATTGGTGATAATACCTTTGCTCGTACTGGCAGTACTATGATTGGTTCCCATAACTATAAAGGTGACCTTGGCGACACAACTGTAGATTCTGCTAAAACTCGTACAGATGCATTGAATGTATATGCTACTACAGTGGGCGCTAACAGCTTCACAAATGGTGCCTTTGCTACAAACACTGGTACGTACAATATTATTTCCAGTGAATATAATGGTGGTCGTTTCTCCAATCCTGTTAAAAACTTAGCATCCACTGTGAATGGCTCTTTCAATAGTAATGAATCTAAAACGGCTAGCAGCTTCTATTCTGGTATCGGTAACAGCATCGTAGGTACAGCGAATAGAACGTTCAACTCCAATGGTTCCATCGTGATGGGTGCAGGTAACGAAATTACAAACTCCGTTACACCGATTCCTGTTAATACAACTGATGCAGGTAGTTCTGCTAAGGAATTCGCTGAAACATTGCGTACTGCTGTTAAAAACGCTAACGGTGGCGGCTCCACGATGGCCCTCGGTGGCGCTAACAAGGCTGACTACACGTTACGTACATCTATGATCGGTATTAACAATACTGTGACAGGTGTTAAGGGTGGTGAAAGCAAAGACAACCTTGCTATGGGCGTAGGTAATACGGCTACTAAAGTTCAGCACATGACAGCTATTGGTTCCAAAAATACTGTGTCTGATGCAACTGACACAATTATCGTAGGCGATAACCGTACTGTAACAGGTGCTAACAATACTGTTACAATTGGTTCTAGCGATGCTGGTACTACAACAACTGTGAACGAAGCAGTAGCTATTGGTCACAACACAGAGGTAACTGCTGAAGGCGGCGTAGCTCTTGGTAGTGGAGCCAAAGCAACAGTAGCAGCTGGCGGTATTGGCTATGATGTTAAAACAGGTGCTGCCTCTACAGAAACAGGTGCTGCATGGAAAGCGACAAGCTCTGCCGTATCCGTTGGCGACGTAGCAAATAATGTAACACGTCAAATTACATCTGTAGCAGCTGGTACAGATGACACTGATGCAGTAAACGTAGCACAGCTTAAAAAAGCAGAAGAAAAAATCAACGATGTTAAAGCAGAAGCTAAAAAGCATACTACTGTTGTAGCAGGGGATAACACAACGGTAACAGCAGGTACAAATGCGGCTGGTGGTACTGAATACAAAGTGTCTGTAAAGAAAGACTTAGAGGATATGAACTCTGTTAACTTCGGTAAGATTACAGACGATGTACGTGCTCGTATCGATAAAGACAGCGCTCGTTTCTTCAACGGCAGCGAAAACATCGGTATCACACCTAAAGGTATTCAAATCGAAAATACAGATACTTTAGAACAAGCGAACTTCACTAAATACGGTATGTACGCAAGTGAAGGGGATAAAACCGTTTACTACACTACAAACGGTATTAGCGCAGGCGATCAAAAAATCAATAATGTGAAAGCTGGCGAAGCAGATACTGATGCAGTTAACGTAGGTCAACTTAAAAAAGTAGACGACAAGGTGACTGCTGTAGAAAACAAAGTAAATACTGTGGAAACTAAGGTTAACAACTTAGAGACTAAAGTTAATACTGTAGAAAACAAAGTAAATACAGTAGAGACTAAGGTTAACACCATTGAAACTAAGGTTAACAATGTAGAAACTAAAGTAAACAATGTAGATACTAAAGTTAATAACTTAGAAACAAAAGTTAATACCGTTGAAGCAGAAGCTAAAAAACATACCACAGTTGTAGCAGGCGATAATACGACTGTAACACAAGGTACAAATGCAAACGGCGGTGCTGAATACAAAGTAGCTGTAAATAAAGATTTAGTAGAGATGAACTCTGTTAACTTCGGTAAAGCAACGGACGACGTTCGTGCTCGTATCGATAAAGACAGCGCTCGTTTCTTCAACGGCAGCGAAAATATCGGTGTTACACCTAAAGGTATCCAAATCGAAAACACAGATACTTTAGAACAAGCTACTTTCACAAAATCTGGTATGTACGCAAGTGAAGGGGACAAAACAGTTTACTACACTACAAACGGTATCAGTGCTGGTGATCAAATTATCAACAATGTGAAAGCTGGCGTAGCAGATACTGATGCGGTTAACGTTTCCCAACTTAAAAAGGTGAAAGATGAAATCACCGCTGCTACAGGTACTACAACAGTAACGGCAGGTGACCACATTACGGTAACACCATCAATCAATGGTAATAGCCGTGATTACAAAGTATCTTTGTCTAAAGATATTACGGACCAAATCAATAACAACACTACGAATATCGACAAAAATAAGACAGAGATCAACAAAAACCGCGACGACATCAACAAAAATCGCAACGATATCAACAAAAACAAAGATGACATCAAGAACAATCGCGATGACATCAATAAAAACCGCGATGATATCAACAAAAATAGAAGCGATATCAACAAAAATGCAGGTAATATTGCAAACAATACTACAAACATCGCTAAGAATACAGAGGATATCAAAAACATTAAAGGCGATGTAACAGATATTCAAAACAATATTACAAACATCAATAACAATATGAACTCCTTCAAAGGCGATCTTTCCAAGATGGATAAACGTATCGATAAATCTGTAGCAGGCGCTGCAGCGTTGGCGGCTTTACATCCACTTGATTTCGATCCTGATGCTAAATGGGACTTTGCTGCAGGTTATGGTCACTACCGCAGTGGTGATGCGGCAGCTATCGGTGCTTTCTACCGTCCTAACGAAGACGTACAACTTAGCATCGGTTCCACAGTGGGCGGCGATGAAACAGTATTCAATGCTGGCTTGTCTGTGAAAGTAGGCGCTCATAATGGTGTATCTCGTTCTCGTGTAGCTATCGGCAAAGAGGTATTGGCTCTTAAGAAAACTGTAGCTGAACAAAATGCACAAATCCAAAAATTGACTGCATTATTGAACGGCGTAGCTGGTACTAAGATGAAAGCTGACCATACTACATTGTTCCCAGACGTGGCTGCAAACCACTGGGCATATGAAGCAGTAAGCGATTTATCTCGCCGTGGTCTCGTTGAAGGTTATCCAGATGGCACATTTGGTGGTGACCGCTTGTTAACTCGTTATGAATTCGCACAAATCGTATACCGTGCAATCCAAGACGGCGTAACAGTAGATGATCGCCTCGTTACTGAATTCAGTCCAGAAATGGCATTGTTCCGCGTGGACACAGTAGCGAAAAATGCTCAAGGTGAACCAACAATTGAACGCGTTCGCGTTAACAAAAAATAGAATAGGTTATTAAATAACCATTGGCTACTACACAGATTACCTCACTTCTAAATATAATTAAGTAGTAGCCAAATCAAAAAAGCGTAACTGATATAGACGGCACTCTATACCAGTTACGCTTTCTTTTTATGTGATTAAGTATGAAATTAACTTTTACATTAAGCTTGGTGTCTAAAATAGCCAAGCTCTACTAAATGTTTAATAGACTCATCGAGGTATTGTTCACTTGGGACAGTGAAGGTTTCACCATCTGCTTTCGTACGAGTGATGGTTAACGTTTCATCTAGAATTTTAATTAACTCAGCACGAGTTGTGGGCTGTGCCATTTGTTTCATGACGTACAATAGCCCTTGGTCTACAGTAGGATCCTCTTGATTAAACATATTGCCTAAGGACATATATTGTTTACCGTTGCCTTCGATGAGGGTAGAAACATATCTAATGAAACGTTCTGGGATGTAACTCACATTTTCTACAAATAGTAATTTTTCATATTTCTCAGCATACGAACGGAGATGGCCTAAAATGGTTAGCAAGAATAGCTGTACGTACAATCTGTCCTTGCTATATTCCTCATTAGGATGATTCTCAGCCATGTAGTCTACAATATCTTGAACATTAAATTGTTGGAACGTGCGCATAAATTGTTTGAGCGTAATGCGTAGCGTATCGGTCCAATCCGAAGGCATGCCTAAGGAATCTTCAAAAGGTGCCGCAAAGTACAACGTGTCCAGAATATCTTTTTGAACCGTTTCGTCCCGCACAATTTTGTCTCTATTGCATGGTTTTGTTAATAATGCCATGCGGAACTGTGTATCATAGACAAAGTCATAATATTGCTCTTTATCCTTATGATTACCGTTGGCAAGGGCTTTAATATTATCTACTACCTTATCATTGAGCCACGTGATAAAGGATTTTTCGAGGCTTTCATCACCGATATATACACAGCCCTGCTGTTCTGCACGGTCGATAAACTCAGACACATATACAGGATCGTTAAAGGTTTCTAAATATTCATGGCCTACATAATAATCATTGGATTCTAAAACGCTATTGATATTGGCGATTTTGTAACCTGACCGCTCTTGAGAACGTTGATCCATGTTCATTGTCTCGCCAAGGAGTTTTAACACGTTTTTAGTGTATACAGTACGTTCTTGCAGTGATTGAGACTTTAATTGCTTTTCAGAATAGAGCATAATATCACGCATTTGCTCTAATCTCTTCCAACCGGGATACGTGTTGTAGGACACATAAGCGATGCCACGGTCAGATAGATTGCGATTACAAATGCTGAGGATTTTATCCTTAACGATATCAGGTACCCAAGACCAAATGCCGTGAACGAGAATGTAATCGAAGGTGCCAAAGTCATCATCGATGTCCATGATATCCTTTTCTAACAAGGTTACATTGGTGAGCCCCATGGAATCGATTAATTCGTTACCGTGTTTGATTTGTACAGATGACAGGTCGATGCCTGTGAAAGTTGCCTCTGGATAGTACAGCGCCTGTGGAATGATATTACCACCACAAGAGGAGCCTAGCTCAAGCACACGAGCACCCTTAATTGGCGCCGGATCAAGACCGTAGATACGCGCCGTAGCAATTAATGAATTTATAGAACAACTAGCAAAGGCTTTAGATACATAAAGGAAATCATCATACGAGTCCTTTAATGCCTCAATGCCCGCTTGGTCAGTAGACGGTTGATGCGGTGGGGGACTAATGGCTTGCCCTTCGCTGCTATTACCTTTTACTATTTCTTCTGTAGTTTCTTTATACATATCTTTATGTGCTTCTTTTGGTTGTGTGTCCATGGTAAATCCTCATTGTTACTATATGGTTAAATTTTACCTCATTATGATTAAGTATATCATAATTTCTATTATATATAGGAGTACGAATTCATAATTATTTCATTTGCAAAGAGATATATGAAATATTTATGAAATTGCTATCAAAGGATTGAATGAATTTCATATATAGAATTTTTTTGAGATCAAAAATTTATAGATAATATAGAAATAGAGTTTGAAATCGAGAAAAAAATCAATCTTCATAAATCGATTAAACCTTTATTTATAAGTTTTGAGTAATGCAGTTATCGAAAATAATGAAAACTGGATAGAATAAAATAGATTAGATTTTTATAAAAATACGTATAAATCGTCAAAAAAATGAGTAAAAAAACGACCATATATTAAATTTTGTTTAACAAAATAAAGGTTCTAATAATAAACTTTGGTGTTTATGATAAAAAGATGAAGTATACTATTTACAAGATTTTTCGATATATGATATTCTGTTCATGACACAAAATGAAAAGAATATGAAAGACACTCAGAATGCCATTAAGTATGGGATGTTTGGCCTTTCAGTCTTTTGTATTTATTGATTATTAATTATAAGGATTGTAATTGTGTCTAGTTAAGAAAGGGGTTCATAGTAATATGAATAAAATCTTTAAAGTTGTTTGGAGCAAAACTAAAGAGTGCTACGTAGTAGTTTCCGAAGTTGCAAAAAACAATGGTGGTAAGAAAAAAGTGTTAGCTAGCGTATTAGCTGGTTTGGCTATGGTAGGCGCTGGCGCAATGGGTACACCGGTACATGCGGATGTAAATTTAGGTAATAGTGCGGTTAATATTTCTCCTAACGGTACTTATAATGGTTCTAATAGTGTAGGGGTAAACTCCGTAGTAGTTGGTTACCAAAATACGACTGATAACAATGCAGGTACACTTGCTTATGGTGCTAATAATAAGGCAAAAGGCGATTCTGCATTTGCTATTGGTAACAATAATACGGCAGAAGGTGGCAATGCGTACGCTATGGGTAACACTTCAGAAGCTAAAGGTACTGCTACACTTGCATTTGGTAACCAAGCAAAAGCATTGGCCGACTATACTGTAGCTATTGGTTCTGGTGCACAAGCAACTGCTAATAATGCTGTAGCTGTAGGTCGTGTGAATAAAGCGACAAATGCTTCCGCGGTAGCTCTTGGTGTTAACAATAAAGCAGAAGGTCAAGATTCTACTGCAGTAGGTTCTACTAATACTGTAACAGGTGATCAATCCTCCGCATTCGGTCGTGAAAACGTAATCCAAGGCGCTTCCGTAGCTGGTGCTACAGCAGTTGGTTACAAATAAAGCATCTGGTGATCGTGCTATTGCAATCGGTGAGAGCAATGACTCTCAAAAAGAAGATACAATCACAATGGGTTATAAGAATACTGCATCCGTTGGTGGTGGTATTGCTATCGGTCAAAATAACGTTGCAAACTCTGGTGGTAATGCAGGCAATACAATGATTGCTATCGGTCGTGAGAATGAGGCAACCGCTCTAGATACAGTAGCAATTGGTCGTAAGACTAAAGCGACTGCAAATACTTCTGTTGCTGTAGGTGCTCGTTCCGAAGCGACAGGTGCTGGTTCTGTTGCAATCGGTGGCAATGGTGATGGTTACAAAACGACAGCTAATGGTTTAGGCGCAACTGCTTTAGGTATGCAAGCTAAAGCTGATGGTACTGCTGCAACTGCAGTAGGTGGCGTATCTGAAGCGACAGCTAATGGTGCAGCTGCATTTGGCCAAGGCGCGAAAGCAACTGCAGTTCAAGCAACAGCTTTAGGCTATAAATCTGAAGCATCTGTAAAAGATGGTGTTGCTCTTGGTTCTACATCTAAAGCAACTGTAGATAAAGGCGTTAAAGGCTTCAACCCTGCTGAAGATCGTGATAATAAATACGGTGGTTTAGCTGGTACTGCACAAACATCCACATTGGCAGCTGTTTCCGTAGGTGACGGTGCTACTGCAACTCGTCAAATTACAGGTCTTGCTGCAGGTAAAGAAGATACTGATGCTGTTAACGTAGCTCAATTAAGAAGCGTTAACTTGAAATACGCTGGCGACACTGGTAAAGGCGATGTATTGTTGGACAATGGTACATTGACAGTTAAAGGTGAAGGTCTTCTTTCCACAGAAGCTGATGCTACTGGCATTAAATTGAAACTTAAAGAAGGCGACACAATCACTGATACTAACGGTAAAGCTGTACCTCCTACTACAAATGGTGTAGCAACTACTGCTAATGTAGCACAAGCTATTAACCGTTCTGGTTGGAATGTAACTTCCGCTAACAATGGTGGTACTACAAATGGCACTACTTCTGAAAGTAAGCCCTGGCGACACTGTTACTTTCAGCGCTGGTAAAAACATTGTATTAGACCAAGCTGGTAAACAATTCACATATTCCTTAAATAAAGACGTTGATTTGACTAAAGATGGTTCTTTGACAATTGGCGATACTGTAATCAACAACGGTGGTATGACTATCACTGGTGGTCCATCTGTAACTAAAACTGGTATCAACGCTGGTAACAAGAAAATCACTAACGTAGCTCCTGGTACTGATGATACTGACGCAGTTAACGTAAAACAATTGAAAGCTGCTAAGACAGAAGTTAAAGCTGGTGCAGGCGTAACTGTAGCTAAATCTCAAGGTGCTGAAGGTCAAGATATCTACACAGTAAGCTCCACTGGTGCTACTGGCTCTACAGATCCTTCTAAACTTGTAGATGGTAAATACTAAAGTTGAAGGTGACGGCACAGCAGCTACTCCTTACAAAGTAAATGTAGAAGGCGACTTGGCAGACATCTCCTCCATCACAAATGGTGCTGATTCTGGCAAACTTACTTTCGAAGGTGACAAAGTTGTAAAAGTTGGTGGTGACAACCCTATTTCCTTAGATGGTAAAGGTGGTTATGTAACTGGCTTACAAAACAAAGATTGGGATATTACTAACCCAACTGTTGTTTCCGGTCGTGCAGCAACTGAAGACCAATTGAAAAAAGTAAGCGATGGCTTCAACAACACTGTTAAATTAGCAGGTAACACTGGTAACACAGATACTCAAAAATTGAATAAAACAGGTGGTTTGAGCTTCGGTGTAGTTGGTGCTAACAACGGTCAATACATCAAAACAACTGCTTCTGGTACAGATGTAGTAGCTGATTTGTCCGATGATGCAAAAGCTAAATTGAACCATACCTTTGAAGTAGCTCCTGGTTCTAAGAATGTAACAGTAACTAAAGATACAACTGATCCTAATAAAACAGTTTATAAAGTAGCTGTTGCTAACTCTTCTGTACCTGGTGGTGCTTCCTCTACTGAAAGTGTAGTTAAAAAAGCTGACGCAGCTGGTGATACTAATATTGCTGACATTACAGTAGCTGGTGGTAAAAATACAAATGATCCAGATGCTCAATACGAAGTTAATGTTTCCCGTAATGCTGTTAAAGATGCAGCTCGTGAAGCAGTAACAGTTAACAACGGTGGTACAACTACTGGTGGTAACTACACAGCTGATACAAATAACCCTATCACTGTTAACCCTGTGAAAGATGATGCAAACCATAACACTACATACGAAGTGAAATTCGATGGTGAAAAAGCAGCTAAACAAATTCCTTTGACTTACAAAGCTAATGGTACTGGTGACCAAACAGTTAAATTGGACAAAGGTTTGAACTTCACTAACGGTTCTAACACAACAGCTTCTGTAGACGCTGATGGCGTAGTTAAATACGACTTGAACAAAGACGTTGATTTGACTAAAAACGGTTCCTTAACAATTGGTGACACTAAAGTTAACAACGATGGCGTAACTATCACTGGTGGTCCATCTGTGACTAAAACTGGTATTGATGCTGGTAACAAAAAAATTACTAACGTAGCACCTGCTACTGATGGTACTGACGCTGTTAACTACGATCAATTGAAAGCAGCTCGTACAGTTGTTACTTCCAACGACAAATCTGTAACAATTAATAAAACAACAAATGGCGACCAAGTAACATATGACTTGCATGTAAAATGCAGCTGCTGGTACAGCATCTACTTGGAACTTGAAATCTGGTGCAGTTTCTGCTACAGAAGGTACACATTCTGGTGACACAGATCAAAAACATTGCAGACGGTAAATCCGTTACTATGCAAGCTGGTAAAAAAACTTAACTGTTAAACAAACTAACGACGGTAACGGTAATACAGAAGTTGCATACGCTCTTGATAAAAATCTTAAAGATCTTACAAGCGTAACAACTGACAAAGTTACTACTAAAGAAATCGGCTTACAAGATCCAACTGGTAAAACTACAACAATCAAGAACGATGGCGACCGTATTACATACACTAAAGACGGTGACACTAAAGTTCATGAAGTAGCTACTCTTGAAGATGAAAAACACATCAAACCTGGTAGCTATGCTGTACAAAACGACGGTAGCGTAACTATGACTTACGTTGACGGCAAAGGCAACCCAGTAGCTAACGAAGAAGCTAAAATTACTGGTATCGCTAAAAACGATCTTTCCAACATCACTAATGATGGTAAGAAAGTAATCACTGGTCTTGGTTCTAAAGTTGAAGCTGGTGACAACGTAACTGTTACTGATGCAACTGATGCAACTACAGGTCAAAAAACTTACACTGTAAATGCTAAATTAGCGAAAATTGAAGACGGTAAAAACACTAAGAAATCTGGTACTGGTACAGACGCTGATCCATACAAACTCAACGTTGAAGGTGACTTAACTGATATCAACTCCATCACAAATGGCGCTGGTACTGGTAAACTCACATTCGGTCCTAACGAAACAGTAACAGTTGGTGGTACTAACCCAATCAACTTGAACGCTAAAACTGGCAACATCGGTGGTTTGACTAATAAAACATTCGATCCTAACAATATCGTATCTGGTCAAGCAGCTACAGAAGATCAATTGAAATCTGCACATGATTCCTTGAAAGCTTCTGAATTACACATCGCTCCTACAGCAGTTAAAGCTGGCAGCACTGAAGCTAAAGGCGGTGTAGCTTCCGGTACTGAAAACGTATACAAATACGATGCAGGTACTAAAAAAGTTACATTGACTTACAACGATGGTAACGGTAAAGCTGTAACTGACACTAAAGCAGTTATCGACTTCTCCGACTTGAACATCCCAGCAGCATCTACTCCTTACAGCTTCAAAACAAATGCAACTGGTAACCTTGAAGACGGTTCCAATGCAGCTGAAACTGCAGTAGCAAGCGGCAAAACTGTAAACTTCGGCGCAGGCAAAAACTTGACTGTAAAACAAGAAATCGGTGCTGATGGTAACCAAACTTACACTTATGCATTGAACAAAGACTTAACTAACTTGGATAAAGTAGTTGTTAACGGTAAAGATGGCGTTAACGGTCAAGACGGTGTAACAATCACTGGCCCTCAAGGCGCAGCTGGTACAGATGGTAACAACGGTAAAGTTGGTATCTCTGGTAAAGACGGTAAAGACGCAGTATCTATCTCCGGTAAAGATGGCGTAGGTCACATTGGTTTGACTGGCCCTGCTGGTAAAGATGGTAAAAATGCAACTGCTGATATCACTGTAAAAGATGGTGTTCCAGGCGTTGACGGTCAACCTGGTGAAACTATGACTCGTATCGTATACCAAGATAAAGACGGTAACGAACACGAAGTAGCAACTCACGATGATGGCATGAAGTTCGCTGGTGACGACGGTCAAACTGATCCAACTAAAGTTATTAAGAAACATCTTAACAACGTAGTAGATATCGTTGGTGGTGCTGATAAAGCTAAATTGACTGATAATAACATTGGCGTAAACAACGACAATGGTAAAATGAAAGTTCAATTGTCTAAAGACCTTGATCTTACTAAAGATGGTTCCGTAAAAATTGGCGATACTACAGTTAACAACGATGGTTTGACTATCGCTGGTGGTCCATCTGTTAAGAAAGATGGCATCAATGCTGGTAATAAAACAATTACAGGCGTTAAAGCTGGTGAAAACGATACAGATGCTGTAAACGTTAAACAATTGAAAGACAAAGTTACAACTGTTGAGTCTTCCAATAACTCCATTAAAGTAGTTGATAAAAACGATCCTACATCTGCAACTTATGATGCAGCTAAAGGTCACCAATATGACATCACTATCAATAACCAATCTGTAGTTGAAAATGCTCAAACTCCAGTGGTTTACACTGATAAAGATGGCAACAAACTTTACAAAATTGTAGATCCTGCAACTGGTACTACTACTTTCAACACTAACCCTGATGGTACTGGTACTACAGTTCAACCTGCTGATGTAATTGCATCCATGAACAATGGTGGCAATTCCACAACAGATCCTATGAAGTTGAACAATGTAGGTTCCTCTATCGCTGATCAAGCTGGCAACACTTACTTAGACAAAATTAATGCAGCAGCTGCTGATAACAAAACTAAGAACGGTGCGGTAAACGTAACTGACCTTAAATACAGCTGACGCATTGATCGACAAAGGCTTAAACTTCGACGCTAACTCTGGCGGTGTGAAAACTAATAAACTTGGTTCCACTGTAAAAGTTCAAGGCGAAGGCGCTAAAGCTGATACTGAGTACAGCGGTGAAAACGTTAAAACTATCATCGGTCAAGATGCAGATGGTAACACAACTATCGACGTTAAACTTGATAAAAACCTTAAATCTGAAACTATTACTGTAACAGGTAAAGATGGTAAAGACGGGAAAATTGGTATCAACGGTAAAGACGGCACTAACGGTGTTGATGGTACTAACCGTGTAGATATCCAAGTAGAAAAAGGTAAAGATGGTATCGATGGTGCTAACGGTGCTGATGGTATCTCCCGTATTGTATACGAAGATAAAACAGGTAAACACACTGTTGCTACATTAGAAGACGGCTTAGCTTTCAAAGGCGATAACACTACTGTTGTTAAGAAAAAACTTGGTGAACAATTAGATATCGTTGGCGGTGCAGACAGCACTAAATTGACTGATAACAATATCGGTGTAAATGAAGACGGCGGTAAATTGAAAGTTCAATTGGCTAAAGATGTAGATCTTACTAAAGATGGTTCCTTAAAAGTTGGCGACACTACAGTTAACAACGATGGCTTGACTATCGCTGGTGGTCCATCTGTTAAGAAAGACGGCATCAACGCTGGCGATAAGAAAATCACAGGCGTTAAAGCTGGTGAAGCTGATACAGATGCAGTAAACGTTAAACAATTGAAAGACAAAGTAACAACTGTTGAATCCTCTGATGGCACTATCACAGTAACTGATAAAAATGATCCTACTTCTGCAACTTATGATGCAAATAAAGGTCACCAATATGACATCAAGATCAATAACCAAGGTGTTGTAAACAATGCTCAAATTCCAGTGGTATACACTAAAGAAGACGGCACTAAAGTTTACAAACAACCAGATGGCACTTTCACAACAAACGTTGACGGTACTGGTGATGTAGTTCCTGCAAACCAAGTTATCGCATCTATGAACAGTGCTGGTAATTCCTCTACTGAGCCTACTAAGTTGAACAATGTTGGTTCTTCCATTGCTGACAAAGCTGGCGATACTTATTTAGATAAGATCAACAACGCTGCTGCAGACAACAATGCTAAGAACGCTGCTGTAAACGTAACAGACCTTAAAAATACTGCTGATGCAATCGGCAACAAAGGCTTGAACTTCGGTACTCAATCTGGCGATGACATCCACAAAAACTTGGGTGAAAAACTTGAAATCGTTGGCGAAGGTACTAAAGCTGATAACAACTACAGCGGTTCCAACATCAAAACTATGACTAAAGATGGTAAAGTTGTAATCGGTCTTGATAAAGATCTTAACGGCTTGAACTCCATTGGCGTTCCTGGTAAAGACGGCGTAGCTGGTAAAGATGGCGTATCCATCTCCGGTAAAGACGGTGCTAACGGTGTTGACGGTAAAGTTTCCATCGGTAAAGACGGTAAAGACGCTGTATCCATCGCTGGTAAAGACGGCGTAGGTCACATTGGCTTGACTGGTCCTAAAGGTGCTGACGGTAGCAACGGTAAATCTGTTGATATCTCCACTAACGACGGTAAACAAACATTAGTGAACCCAGAAAATGGCACTGATAAATCTCAACGTATCGTTTACACTCCACAAGATAAAGACGGCACCCTATTAAAGGTAAAGACGGCAAAGATATCGTACGTGAAGTGGCAACTATGGACGATGGCTTGAAATTCACTGGCAACAACACTGGCACTGAAAACAAACATGCGTTGAACACACTTGTTAAAGTTCAAGGTGAAGGTGTAACTGCTGCTGAATCCGCTACATTCAAATCTGCTGCTGGTAACATCAACGTAGTAGCTGATGGTAACGATACATTAACAGTTAAGATGAACAAAGATCTTAAAAATATCAACTCCATCAAAAACAGCGAAAATGGCCCAGCATTGAACTTCAACGCTGGTGACCTTTCCGTAACTGGTGGTAACCTCAACATGGGTGGTAACAAAATTACTAACCTTGGTAAAGGTACTGATGACAGTGATGCAGTTAACTTGAAACAATTGAAAGATTCCCGTACAATCGTTAAATCCACTGATGGTACTGTAGGTGTTCGTGAATCTGAAAGCACTGATGGCGCTAAAGTATACGACTTGTCTACTGGTGCAAGCCCTCGTTTCGATGAGTTAACTGATGAAATCGGTCGTGTAGGTGCACAAGGCGCAGCTCTTGCAGCATTGAAACCTATCCAATACGATCCATTAGAACCAACTCAAATCATGGCTGGTTATGGTAACTACCGTGGTAACTCCGCGATTGCAATGGGCGTTGCTCACTACAAAAACGAGTCCACAATGATGCATGCTGGCTTGGCATGGGCTGGTGGTTCCCGTCACATGATGGCAAATGCTGGTGTAACTTGGAAAGTTGGCAACCGTGATAGCGAAGCTGCTGTAGCAGATCGTTACCGCAAAGGCCCTATCAGCTCCGCTTATGCAATGCAACAAGAAATGGCATCCGTTAAAGCACAAAACGCTGGATTAAAAACAGAAGTATCTGATTTGAAAGCTGAAAACGAACAAATGAAAGCTCAAATTGCTGCAATGATGGCAAAACTTGGTATGTAATCATTTGAGAGAGTAAGAACTGACTGAACTTAGGATGGTATGCGCTACCTAGCGTAGCGCTTACCTCTCCCTATGGTTTATGAAAGCAGTGCTTTCAGATATGAACGTGTAATACGTGTGAAAGATACTTTCACCATAATCTAACGATAGAAAAGAGGAATATAGAATGAAAAAATCTACATTACTTGCTTGTGCAGCGGCTCTTGTTATTTCTACAGGTGTTGTAGGTGCACAATCCGCTCCAACATATGACGATAACTTAATTTTACGTAACCCAGTATCTGCGCCTGCATTGAGCAACGTAGTATTGGTTCCTGTGGCTAGCCCACAAACAGTGTCTGCTGTTCATGACTATGTAAAAGCTTGGCAAAATGCGGAGATCAACATCGCAAAAGCTAAAGTGAAATACGAAAACCATGAGCGTATGACTAAAGCAGAGAAAAAATGGTTGCATTCCTATGACAAACACAACTATGCTGACTACTTCCGTACACATTCCATCGGTCGTGTACATGGTCAAGAAGTGTTCTTGAACTGGAATGGTGAAAACCGTAATAAAAACGAATACGAATACTTTGAAATGCCTAAATACAATAAAGAAGATGGCTTCACTAACAGCTATGGTTACAATGTATTGCGCGGCATGACAGATCGTATTAACGAAATCATCCAAAAACAAAAAGAAGTTGGCGGTCCTATGACTGATGACGAAGCACAAGCATTAGAAGATGCTATTTTGGATGTAATGGCACAAGACCAAGAACATGTATCTAACGAAGAACTTCGTCACTACATGAACGAAACAATTTGGTTCGCTGCAAAACAAACTGTAAAAAATAAAGCAAGTGAAGAACCTACAGTTCAAGAAGAGCACGTAGTAAACCTTCGCGAAGCTATTAATCGTCCAGCTAACCAAGAAACTAAAAAAGTAGATTTGCGTGCTGCGATTCAATAATAAGGTCGTGTAAATTTTAACTATAAATCATTAGATCACTAGTGGCTCGGCATAAACGATATAGAGTGTTTTAGGAAAATGATGTGTGATGCGCAGTGTAATAATGATAAACTACATACGGCCCTCTACGGCGAGTGTTTGAGGGCCATGATGTTCCCTGGACCCCCGACTAGGGCACGCAATCCTTATACAAGACAACGCCATCCGAAAGGATGGCGTTGTTTTTTTGCGTTTATCTATTGTTGTCCTTACTTAAGGCTTAATAGCTGTACAAATATAAACAATTATAAAAATAATAGACTGCTTATATTAACTACCTTTTTTTCTTGTTGATTATGAAGAAGTACCATAATAAAGGTATTTCTCTTCATCTTATTTAAAGTGTTTATATAGATTGAATGAAGACGATATTAAAATTGCCGTACAGTTTCAGGATAAATATAAACTGAATATCTTAGTTTTTTTGGGCTTTATATATTAAATGTATTATATTATATATAATACTATTATATATAAAACCCTTATTTTATGCGGATGAGTAGAAATATTCGCATAAAATAGGATCTTAGTTTAAATTGTTTAGAAATATAAAATTTATTTTTAATAATATGAGGATTTTCTATTTACATTTAGTTTATAAATTGATATTATAGAAATATCTTAATGAATAGTATGTGAACGTGTGTCATAAACCATTCATGAAACAAAAAGTGTATAAATAAGGCATTTAGTGTTTTCTTAATAAGAGAGAAAGGGGTTCATAGTTTCTATGAATAAAGTCTTTAAAGTCGTTTATAGCAAATCTAAAGGTTGCTATGTAGTAGTTCCTGAAACTGCAAAAAATAATAACGGCAAGAAAAAAGTATTAGCTAGCGTATTGGCTGGTTTGGCACTTGTTGGTGCAGGCGCTCATATGGGTACACCTGTTGAAGCGTACAGAAGTCCAGATGGTAGTGTAAATACAGAGCACAGCCGAGTTAATATTGCGGCTAATGCTAGACCTAATAATAGTGTTGGCGTTAACTCTATCGTTGTTGGTTATCAAAATACAACTGATGACAATGAAGGTACTACAGCTCTTGGTGCTAATAACCAAGCCTATGGTAACTCTGGCTTAGCTATTGGTAATGAAAACTATGCTAATGGCGGTGCAGCTACAGCGATCGGTGCTGGTAACGAAGCACGTGCTGGTGCTACTGTAGCATTAGGTAATAAAAATAATGCTAATGCAACATCTGCTGTTGCTGTTGGTAATTATAATAACCAAAATTATACAAAAGGTTCTAATCAAACAACACCTAAACAAGCAGGTCAGTACTCTACAGTAATTGGTAGTTACTCCAGTGCTACAGGTACAAGTGCTTCTGCTATGGGCGTGTATACAAACGCTTCTGGTGCAGGTTCTTTTGCTGCAGGCTATAGCAATAATGCTAATGGTCAAAATTCCGTAGCTATTGGTTCTGAAAACACATCTCATGTGGCAGATACTATTACGATTGGTCAAGCTAATAATGCTAAGACTATGGGTGGTATTTCCATCGGTAAAAACAACTTAACTGACTCCACAAATGGTGGTGCTAATTTCGGCCGAACTCGTGATGAAAACTCTCAAATCGCTATCGGTCGTGACAACGTTGCCACTCATTTAGATACAATTGCTATCGGTCGTGAAACTAAAGCTACTGGCTCTGGTGCTACTGTAATCGGTGCTCGTGCTGAAGCAGCTGGCAACAACTCCATTGCTATCGGTCAAAGTGGTGAAGGTTCTCCAAAAGTTATGGCTACTGGTGTAAACTCCATTGCTATCGGTATGCAATCTCAAGCAACTGGCGAATCTGCTATCGCTGAAGGTCCTGGCTCTCGTGCAGGCGGCAAATATGGCGTTGCATTAGTCGTACATCTAAAGCAAATGCTGAAGCTACTACTGCGTTAGGTAATGCTGCAGAAGCTAATATCGCTAATGGTGTAGCTCTTGGTTCCTCTTCTGTTACAACAACAGATAAAGGTGTGCTTGGCTACAATCCATCCGATCCTCATGAACGTAAATACGCACCATTGACTGGTAACGTACAAACAGCTACTACAGCTGCTGTATCCATTGGCAATGGTCAACAAATGACTCGTCAATTGACTGGTCTTGCTGCAGGTACTGCAGATACTGACGCTGTTAACGTGGCTCAATTGAAAAATGTTGGCGTTGCTGTAACTGGTAACACTGGTAAGAGTGACTTCTTAACTGATGGCGGTAAATTAAACGTAATCGGTACAGGTCGTGTATCTACTGTAGCGGCTCATGACGGTGCGAAAGACTCCAAAATCACTGTAGGCTTTGATGACAAAGGCATGGTGAAAGCTGGTAAAAACGTTACTGTTGATGAAAAAACTGTAGATGGTAAAACTACTTACACAATCAATGCTGCTGGCACTGCTGCTAAATATGATTTCTTAACAAATGCTACAGCTAACGGTGGTAAACTTGACGGTGAAGCAACACCTACAAAAGTTCAAAGCGGTACTACAGTTAACTACGCAGCTGGTAAGAACTTAACAGTTAAACAAGATATTGAAACATCTCTTGGTCAACAAACATATACATATTCCTTGAATAAGGACCTTAAAGAAATTACATCTATCACTAACAATGGTGGTCCTACAATGAACTTTGGTCCTAATAACATCAGCATCACTGGTGGTAACTTGGATCTTGGTAACAATAACATCACTAACCTTAAATCTGGTGGCGATGTAATTAACAACGCAGCTAACATTGGCGACGTAACTCGTATTTCCAAAGCTAATGACAAACACATTAAACCAGGTGAATACGCAGTTGATAACAACGGTAAAGTAACAATGACATACGTTGATGGTAACAACAAAGACGTTCCTAACGAAACTGCTGTTATCACAGGTATTGCTAAACAAGATCTTTCCAACATCAACAATGGTGGTAAGACTGTCATTAAAAACCTTGCTAAAGAAGCTATCGACATGGAAAACGGTAAGAACACAACTGCTTCTCACCGTGACGTAAATGGCGTTAAAACTTTCAAAGTAGATGTTGAAGGTGATTTAACAGACATTACATCCATCACTAACAAAGCTGGCGATGGCAAAATTGCATTTGGTGGTAACCAAACTGTAAACGTAGCAGGCGATCACAACATTGCAATTAATGCTAAAGCTGGTGATATTACTGGTTTAACTAATGTAACTTTGGATGCTCCTGACTTCGCTAAAAAAGGTCGTGCTGCAACTGAAGAACAATTGAACATTGTTAATAACAAGTTCAATAACACAGTTGGTTTGACTGGTAACACAGGCGCTACTGAATTACAAAAATTGAACAAACAAGGCGGCTTGAGCTTCGGCGTTGTAGGTGCTAACAATGGTGAGTACATTAAAACAACTGCTTCTGGTTCCAATGTAGTAGCTGACTTGTCCGACAGCGCTAAAAACAAATTGAACAGCACTGTTGAAGTTCAAGGTAAAAACGCTGCGAAAGTAACAAGTACAGTAGTTAACAATGCAGATGGTAGCACAAAAACTATCTACACTGTAGATGTAAACAACGTAAAACCTACTGCAGCTTCTACTGAAAAAGTGCAAGCTAAAGCAGACGTAGCTGGTTCTAGCGATAAAAACATTGCTAAAGTTTCCCCTAAAGCTGGTGAAAACTTCGGTGATGCTGGTGCAACTTATGAAGTAAACGTATCCCGTAACGACGTAAAAGATGCAGCTCGTGAAGCAGTTACTGTAAATAATGCAAACAATAACAACAACCCAATCACTGTTACACCTGTACAAGATGAAGCAAATCATAACACTACATACCAAGTAACATTCGATGGCGATAAAGCTGCTAAACAAATTCCTTTGACTTACAAAGCGAATGGCACAAATGACCAAAAAGTTACTTTGGATAAAGGTTTGAACTTCACAAACGGTAAAAACACAACAGCTTCTGTAGATGCTGATGGCGTTGTTAAATATGATGTGAACAAAGACTTAGTAGACATCCATTCCATTTCCAACACTACAAATGGTCCAAAAATGGAATTCGGTCCTAACTCTATCAATATCACTAATGGCCCTATCAACATGGGTGACCAAAACATCACTAACCTTAAATCTGGTGGCGATGTAGTGAATAACGCTGCTAACATTGGCGACGTAACTCGTATTTCTAAAGCTAACGACTTGCACATTGCTCCAACATCTTCTGACCGTCAAGGTGAAACTACTACATCTTACGCTTACGATGCAGCAAGCAAATCTGTAACATTGAAATATAACGATGGTAACGGTGCTAACCAATCTGGTACAGTTGCGAAAATCGACTTGTCCGGCTTGGCTGATCAAATCAAAGACGGTTACTCCTTCTCCACTGACGCTAAAGGCAATGTAGTTGGTAACCACGCTGTTACAGCTGTTGGCAATGGTAAAACTGTTTCCTATGCTGCAGGCGATAACTTAACTGTAAAACAAGATATCGATGCTGCAACTGGTGAACATACTTACACATATGCATTGTCCAACAACATTGATTTGACTCCAAATGGTTCCTTGAAAATTGGTGACACTATTGTTAACGATGGTGGCTTAACAATTAAAAATGGTCCATCCGTTACTAAAACTGGTATCAACGCTGGTAACTTGAACATTACTAATGTGAAAGCAGGCGTAAACGATACTGATGCAGTTAACGTAAAACAATTGAAAGATGCTCGTACAGTAGTAACTTCCAACGATAACTCCGTAACAGTTAACAAAACTGAAAACGGTAACCAAGTTACTTATGACTTGCATGTAGCTCCAGGTGCTGCACAATCCGTATGGAATGTGAAATCCACTGGTAATACAACTGCTGACTCCGAAGCAGCTGCAAAAACTATCACTGATGGTAAAACAGTTGAAATGGCAGCAGGTAAAAACTTGACTGTAAAACAAACTAGCAACGAAGACGGCGCTAAAGTTGAATACGGTTTAGCTGGTGACTTGACTAATATCAAGACTATTAAAAACGAAGGTCCTGCTACTTTCACAATCGGCGGCAACGAATTCAAATTCGATGGCGGCAATGTGAATATGGGCGACAACAACATCACTAACCTTAAATCTGGTGGCGATGTGATCAATAACGCAGCTAACATTGGCGACGTTAACCGTATCTCCAAAGCTAACGACATTCATATCAAAGACAAAACATACACAGTGAACGCTGATAAAACAGTTACATTGGAATATGTTGATGGCAATGATAATGCAGTGAACAAAACAGCTAAGATCGACTTGAGCAACTTGCCAACAGGCGATAAAGCTGCTGTTGAAAGCGTAGTTAAAAAATCTGCTGCTGCAGGTGACACTAACATCGCTGACATCACTGTAGCTGACGGTAAACAAACTGGTGATGCAAATGCTAAATACGAAGTAAATGTTTCCCGTAATGCTGTTAAAGATGCAGCTCGTGAAGCAGTGACTGTAAACACTACGAAACACTACTAACAACCCAATCACTGTTACACCTGTTCAAGATGAAACAAACCATAACACAACTTACCAAGTAACATTCGATGGCGATAAAGCTGCTAAACAAATTCCTTTGACATACAAAGCGAATGGCTCTAACGACCAAAAAGTTACATTGGATAAAGGTTTGAACTTCACTAATGGTTCCAACACAACAGCTTCCGTAGCTGCTGATGGCGTAGTTAAATACGATCTTAACAACAACGTAAACTTGACTCCATCTGGTTCCTTAACTATTGGTGACACTGTTGTTAATAACGGTGGCTTGACTATCTCTGGTGGCCCATCTGTTCTTAAAACTGGTATCAACGCTGGTAACTTGAACATTACTAATGTGAAAGCAGGCGTAAACGATACTGATGCAGTTAACGTAAAACAATTGAAAGATGCTCGTACAGTAGTAACTTCCAACGATAACTCCGTAACAGTTAATAAAACTGAAAACGGTAACCAAGTTACTTATGACTTGCATGTAGCTCCAGGTGCTGCTCAATCCACATGGAATGTGAAAGCTGCTGGTAACACAACTGCTGATTCTGAAACAGCTGCAAAAACTATCACTGATGGTAAAACAGTTGAAATGGCAGCAGGTAAAAACTTGACTGTTAAACAAACTAGCAACAACGACGGTGCTAAAGTTGAATTCGACTTGGCTAACGATATCAAGATCGGTAATGACGGCAAAGACGGTAAAGATGGCGTTGATGGTAAAATCGGCGTAAATGGTAAAGATGGTTCTTCCGTTGTGATCAACGGTAAAGACGGCTCCATCGGCCTCAATGGTAAAGATGGTAAAGACGGTCTTACTATCCGTGGTGCTAATGGTCAAGACGGCGTAAATGGTACAAACGGTACTAACGGTATCACTCGTATCGTATACGAAGACAAAAACAACAACAAACACGAAGTGGCTACTACTGATGACGGCTTGAAATTCACTGGTAATAACACTGATGTTGTAAACAAAAATAAATTGAATAGCCTTGTTAAAGTTCAAGGTGAAGGCGTAGATAAAACAACTTCTGCATCCTTCAAGAGCGCTTCTGGTAACATCAACGTAAAAGCTGATGGTACTGATACTCTCGAAGTTCAATTGAACAAAGATTTGAAAAACATCACTTCCATTAAGAACGATGGCCCTGCAACTATGACAATTGGCGGCAACGAATTCAAATTCGATGGCGGCAACGTGAACATGGGTGGCAACAACATCACTAACCTTAAATCTGGTGGCGATGTAATCGATAACGCTGCTAACATCGGCGATGTAAAACGTATTTCCAAAGCTAACGATTTACACATTGCACCAACTCAATCTGATCGTGCAGGTGAAACTACTACATCTTACTCCTATAATGCAGCAGATAAATCCGTTACATTGAAATACAACGATGGCAATGGTGCTAACCAAGCTGGTACAATTGCGAAAATCGACTTGTCTGGTTTGGCTGATCAAATTAAAGACGGCTACTCCTTCTCCACAGATGCGAAAGGTAATGTAGTTGGTAACCACGCTGTAACAGCAGTAGGCAACGGTAAAACTGTATCCTACGCAGCAGGCGATAATTTGACAATTACTCAAAATATCGATAATGCAACTGGTGAACAAACTTATACATATGCATTGTCTAATGACATCAAAGTTGGCAACGACGGTAAAGATGGTAAAGACGGTGTTGACGGTAAAATCGGCGTAAACGGTAAAGATGGTTCCGCTGTTGTAATCAACGGTAAAGATGGTTCCATCGGCCTTAATGGTAAAGACGGTAAAGATGGTCTTACTATGAAAGCTAAAGATGGTCAACCTGGTGTAAACGGTAAAGATGGTATCACTCGTATCGTATACGAAGATAACAGCAAGAATACACACGAAGTGGCTACATTGGATGATGGCATGAAATATGCTGGCGACGATGCACAAGGTGCAGATAAATCCAAAGTTATCGCTAAGAAATTGAACGAAACTATGGATGTTGTTGGTGGTGCAGATAAGTCCAAATTGACTGACAACAACATTGGCGTGAACAACGTAGATGGCAAATTGAAAGTTCAATTGTCCAAAGAAGTTAACTTGACTCCATCCGGTTCCTTAACAATTGGCGATACTAAGATCACTGACGGTGGTTTGGTAATCAACAATGGTCCATCCATTACTAAAGGTGGCATCAATGCTGGTGACTTGAACATCACTAACGTGAAAGCTGGCGTAAATGACACTGACGCAGTTAACGTAAAACAATTGAAATCCGCTAAGACAGAAGTTAAAGCTGGTGACAACGTAACAGTTGATAAAACAATTGGTGCTGATGGTCAAAACATTTACACAGTAAATGCAAAAGCAACTAACCTTGGCGATGCTGAACTTAACTACACAGCTAACGGCGGTGCTAAACAAAAAGTTAAATTGTCTGAAGGCTTAAACTTCGTTGACGGTAACTACACTAAAGCTTCCGTTGATGCAAATGGTGTTGTTAAATACGACGTAACACTTGGTAAAGTGAGAGACGGCGTTGACGGCAAACCAGGCGTAGATGGTGAAAATGGTATCGCAACAGTTAAAACTGTAGTAGATACAATCAACAACTCCGGTTGGAAAGGTGACGTTACTGGTAACACAGTAGGCGATCACAGTGCAACAATCGTAAAACCTGGCACAACTGTAAACTTCGGTGCAGGTAAACTTAACTGTTGAACAAATCGTTGATAAAGTAACTGGCAACCATACTTACAACTATGCATTGTCCGACGATATCAAAGTTGGTAATGATGGTAAAGACGGTAAACCAGGTGTTGACGGTAAGATCGGTGTAAACGGTAAAGACGGTTCTGCTGTTGTAATCAACGGTAAAGACGGCTCTATCGGCTTGAATGGTAAAGACGGTAAAGATGGTCTTACTTTCAAAGGTGCTAACGGTCAAGACGGCGTAGACGGTAAAAACGGTACTAACGGTATGACTCGTATCGTTTACGAAGATAGCAACAACAACAAACACGAAGTTGCTACTACAGATGACGGCTTGAAATTCACTGGTAACAACGAAAGCGTTGTAAACAAAAATAAACTTAACTCCACAGTTAAAGTTAAAGGTGAAGGCGTTACTGAAGAGCAAGAAAAAACATTTGAATCTGCTGCAGGTAACATCGCTGTAACTGCTGATGGTAACGATACTTTGAACATTCGCTTGAATAAAAACATCAAAGGCATCGACTCCATCCAAACTAAGGAAATCCACTTAGGTACACCTGATAATTACACAACAATTAAGAAAGATGGGGACCGCATTAAATACGGTGACAAAACATTCGCTAACACTGACGATATCTGGACAATTCAAGCTAATGGCACAGATGTTCCAGCTAACGGCGGTAAAGTAAATGTTAAAGGTGCTGACGGTATCACAGTATCCAAATCTGCTAATGGTGAAATGACAATTAGCGGTGCTGGTCTTGGTACAATGAACAGCTTCAACGTTAAATCTTCTGGTAATACTACTGCTGATTCTGAAACAGCAGCTAAGAAAATTACTGATGGTAAAACTGTTGAATTCTCCGGCGGTAAAAACCTCACTGTAAAACAAACTAGCGACGAAAACGGTGCTAAAGTAGAATATGCATTGAGCAACAATGTAGATCTTACTAATAAAGGGTCCGTAACAATTGGCGATACTAAGATCACTGATGGTGGCTTGGTAATCAACAACGGCCCATCCGTAACTAAAGACGGCATCAATGCTGGTAATAAACAAATTACTAACGTTGAAGACGGTGTAAACGATACTGATGCGGTTAACGTACGTCAATTGAAAGCAGCTAAAACTAACCTTGTTGACGGTCAAAACACTAAAGTGACTGGCGACGGTTCTAAAGCTAACCCTTATAAAGTTAATGTTGAAGGCGATTTGAACAAAATCACTTCCATCACTAACAACGAAGGCGATGGCAAATTAGAATTCAAAGGTGACCAAGTAGTTAACGTAGCTGGCGACAACACAATCAAGCTTGATGGTAAAACTGGTGATATCACTGGCTTAACTAACAAAACTCTTGATTCCGCTGACTTCGCAACTAAAGGTCGTGCCGCAACTGAAGAACAATTGAAACTTGTTCAAGAAGAAGCAGCTAAAAATCTACTGAAAAAGTACAAGCTAAAGCTGATGCTAATAACATCGCTAAAGTAGCTCCTAAAGCTGGCGATACATTCGGTGCAGCTGGTGCAACATACGAAGTATCTGTAGATAAAAATGACGTTAAAGATGCAGCTCGTGAAGCAGTTACTGTATCTGGTGACAACAAAGCGATCACTGTAGACGTTCAACCAAATGCTACTAACCATACAACTAACTACCAAGTTAACTTCAATGGTAAAGAAGCAGCTAAGCAAATTCCATTGACTTATAAAGAAAATGGTGGCAACGCTAGAACAGTAATGTTATCTGACGGTTTAGACTTCTCTAATGGTGTAAATACTACTGCTCACACTGATGCAAACGGTAAAGTATCCTTCGACGTAAAAGGTGACCTCACTAACATCACTTCCATTTCCAATAACTCCAATGGTCCTAAAGTATCCTTCGGTGGCGATACTGTAAATATCACTGGTGGCAACCTCAACATGGGTGGCAACAAAATTACTAATGTTCAACGTGGCACTAATGATACTGATGCAGTAAACGTTAAACAGTTGAAAGACTCCCGTACTACATTGACATCTGATGACCAATCCGTAGTATTGAAGAAAACTGAATCTGCTGATGGCGGCTTAAACTATGACCTTTCCGTAAAAGGCGCAGTTGACCCTCGCGTTGATCAATTGAACGAAGAAATCGGCCGTGTAGGTGCTCAAGGTGCAGCATTGTCCGCATTGAAACCTATGCAATACGATCCATTGGAACCAACTCAAATCATGGCTGGTTATGGTAACTACCGTGGTAACTCCGCGATTGCAGTGGGCGTAGCTCATTACAAAAACGAATCCACAATGTTCCATGGTGGCTTGTCCTGGGCTGGCGGTTCTAGCCATATGATGGCGAATGCTGGTGTAACTTGGAAAGTTGGTAACAGAGATGCTGAAGCAGCTGTAGCAGATCGCTACCGCAAAGGCCCTATCAGCTCTGCATACGCAGTACAAACTGAAATGGCAGCAATGAAAGCTCAAAACGCCGGATTAAAAGGTGAAGTATCTGACTTGAAATATGAAAACGAACAAATTAAAGCTCAAAACGCTGGTCTACAAAGTGAAGTAGAAGTATTGAAAGCTCAAATGGCTGCAATGATGGCGAAAATGGGTATGTAATTTAGTTAGCAAATGGATACAACTGGTATGGGTTCCTTCGGGAGCCCTGAACCAGCACATTAATTCGACTATGAAAAGAGGAATAGATATGAAAAAATCTACAATGCTTGCTTTCACAGCGGCACTTTTAATGAGCGCAGCATCCATCACTGGTCACGCAGCAAGCGCACCAACATATGATGATAACTTGATCTTGCCAAACCCTGCATCCGCACCTGGTTTGAGCAATGTTGTATTGGTACCTGTGGCTAGCCCACAAGTAGTACAATCTCTTCATGATTACGTGAAAGCATGGGAAAATGCTGAACAAAAAATCGCGTTAGCAAAAGCTAAACGCGACAATCATGAACAATTGACTAAAGCTGATAAAAAATGGTTGCATTCCAAAGATAAACATAACTATGCTGATTACTTCCGTACGCACTCCCTTGGTCGCGTACATGGCTTTGAAACAGCTTTAAATTGGAACGGTGAAAACCGCAACAAAAACGAATACGAATACTTTGAAACGCCTAAATACAATGAAAAAGATGGCTTCGTAAATAGCTATGGTTACAACGTATTGCGTGGCATGGTAGATCGTGTTAACGAAGTTGTACAACATCAAAAACAAGTAGGCGGTCCTATGACTGACGACGAAGCACAAGCATTAGAAGATGCAATCTTGGATATCCTTGCACAAGAGCAAGAACATGTATCTAACGAAGAACTTCGTCACTACATGAACGAAACAATCTGGTTCGCTGCTAAAGAAACAGTTAAAAATAAAGCAAGTGAAGAACCAACTGCTGCTGATGAGCACGTAGTAGACCTTCGCAAAGCTATTAACGAACCAATGGGTAGCAATGACTACAACAAAGTTGATTTGCGCAGTGCGATTCAACAATAAACAATATCTATAGTAATGTAGGTATTATAGCCTTTTCTTCTCTCGTTAAAAGGCTTAGTTGATCTCTAATACATACTGAAGATATATGTTGTATCCCTTACATACACATATATCTAAAATGACACATTGGCCCTTATATTGAGTTTATGAGGGCCCCTATACCCTGGACCCCCGACTAGGGAACACAAATCCTTATTAAACAACGCCATCCGGTTGGATGGCGTTGTTTTTTTATATACTATATAACGACAGAATTATGCTGATGATACATGTAGCTATAAGAGGTGATATAATACGAAAAGAGTCTGAATAGGGAATTACTACCTATGAAGAATAACGAGTATAGATGCTGAGTAGTAATAGCGATATATTAATCCAATTGTAAGTTGATTATTTGATATTATTAATAAAGTACTATATATAGTATGGAAAAGTACAAGAATCTACCATATAAAGAGAGGTAGAAAAAAAGTTTGCAAAATTTTAAAATTAGGGGTTGCGCCCCTCGGTTCTTTGTACTATAATAGCTATACAGTCGTTCGAAGCGACTGTTTATTAGTTAGCAAACACTAGATAAAATCTATGTTTGTTGATAATCGTTTTAGAATAAAAAGGTAATTCCTGGTTGAAATAGAAATTACAAAAATTCTAAAAAAGATTATAAAAAGGTGTTGACATGAAAGTGACAACATGTTATTATAATCTAGTCGCCAGTTGGTGAAACACTTCAAAAGAAAGTGCTTCAAAGCTAGATAGAAATCTGGTTTAACTGGTACAGATCTTTGAAAACTGAACAATGATAGGTAATCAATCAATACGATTGAACATATGCCAGAGTGCGGGTTTTGACAAAGTCAAAACCAACCATAATTCAAAGTTACTTAAATGTAACGACAACAAATAATGAGCTATTCAAATAGCTTCAAGATATCTTGGAGAGTTTGATCCTGGCTCAGGACGAACGCTGGCGGCGTGCTTAACACATGCAAGTCGAACGAAGAGCGATGGAAGCTTGCTTCTATCAATCTTAGTGGCGAACGGGTGAGTAACGCGTAATCAACCTGCCCTTC
>BNJU01000507.1_pt1 | contig 57681 bp, 68 predicted proteins | sample 8539281 | NCBI WGS metagenome assembly BNJU01 (sample SAMD00202456, study PRJDB9452) | human saliva metagenome | isolation source: human saliva | place: Japan
TGCTCGATTATTAGACGTATAATCAATATTTGTTTTACTGCCACCGTTATGAATACTATAACAATTGCTTGTTTTATATTGGATAGTTGTAATATAAAAGTAACATAAAAAGTAACATAAACATTTTTGTAAAAAGTGGTATAGGGTAGCTTAACTAATTTATAATAATGTGTTGTTGATAATTAAGTAGATAAGTTTTGGATAAGGGGTGAAAATATGGCTAATCGTTTTTCGGTAAGTAGTGAGATTTTAAATTGGTTACCAAAAATATAGTGGAAAAGGATATGAAGCGTTTTATGCGCTATTCTAAATATGATGAATGGATTGCAGGGGACATTGAGGTCCAACATTTAATCAAATAACAGACTTAGCTACATTTTTCAAATATACCTTTAGGTTATATGTACTTGCAAACTCCTCCTAATATAGCTGAAAAAGAAATACTGATTTTAGGCGAGTAAAAGGTGTAGAAGATAATACACCTTATAGCCCTGAATTGAGAGATACGATTTATGATATGCCAAATTCGTCAAGATTGGTTGAGCGAGTATCGTAAAGCTAAATTTAGCTATGGATGAAATATCTTACATAGGGGCTTTTTCTCAAGATATGAATGTTGAGCAATTAGTTGAAAAGGCGTATTCTTTATTGGGTATAGAAAAAGGATGGCAAATTCGAGAGGCTGATCCATTCGCATTTATACGGAGTCGTCTTGAAGCAATTGGAATCACGGTTTTTGTTAATGGTGTTGTTGGTTCTAATAATAAACGTAAGTTGTTAGTTGAGAGTTTAGAGGTTTTACATTACTTGATTCTTATGCACCTATTATTTTTATAAATGGTAGAGACTCGAATAATGGGAAATTATTTACGCTAATTCATGAGTTTTGTCATATTTTTGTTAGGTAAAGAAGGTGTTAGTGATAGTAGTTCTGAACCTTACTGTAATATGTTTGTTGGTGAATTCCTTGTACCAGAGTCTTTATTTCACTCTAGATGGAGTGAATCTCCAGAAGTATATGAACAAATTGCGAAATATTTTAAGGTTAGTCAGTATGTTATATATCGGGTAGCATTAACACATGGCTATATCACTCAACGACAATATGAGTTTTTAGTAAAAGAATTTGAGCAATATTTGGAGAATATACCTGAGCGTACACCTCGAGGTGGAGGTAATTTCATGCGACCGCTCATACTCGTTTGGGAGAGGCTTTTAGTCGTACTGTTGTTCAAGTCGCTGAGCAGGAACTTTGGCTTATAGAGAGCTTATGAATTACTAGGGTTACGTGGGAATACTTTTTCTAAATATGTAAATGAATATGGATTTTAGGAGAAGAAATCTATGTATGTACTTGATAGTAATACTTTTTATTGAGGGCGAAGAATCGCTATTATGGATTTGATATAGTTCCATCATTCTGGAATAAACTGCTAGAGATTAGTCCAGGAAACATTCTAACTATTAAGCCGATTGAATCTGAAATTATGGCGAGGGACATGACGAACTGTCTACATGGTTTGAAAAGTAACTATACTATTAATACTTACTCCGTAGATGCTACAGAAGTTCAACAAGTATTTTGCTGATATTTCTAGGTATGTAACACGGAATGCTCAATATAAAGATTCAGAGAAAGTTCGTTTTTATCTAAAAGCAGATCCTTGGATTATTGCATATGCACATGTAAATAATTGTGTGGTTGTAACGCATGAGATTTTGGCTCGAGGATCTAAAAAGTCAAAATCCCTGATGTTTGTCAGTTTTTGAATGTGCAATATATAAATGTATTTGAAATGCTAAAGAGAATTACATATTAGAATATAGAAAATAGGAGCCTCTTTTGGAGAGACTCCTACTTTTATTTTATATCTAATGTGAAGAATTTATCATATACTTGTTTGAATGCAAAATTTGCAACGGATAGTGAAGGACTGCTGATTTTTACTTCTGTAGGAATATTATCATTTTGTTCTTGATTAAGATAATCTCCATTTAAGGTCCAATAAGTTGTAGTCCCACCCACTCTAGTAATACCAGAATTATTAAATAGCTTTTTCAGCTAACTTTTTCCTAGCTGTAACTTCAAAATATTTGTCATCTATTGAAGTTTCCTCATTAGTACTTCTATAGCAGATTCACGAATAAGGTTTTCTATACTGTTTTTCCCGTCATAATTATAATAGGTTGTAACCTCGGCAATTGTATTGTATTGATAAGCTACGTAATAAGAGGTTGTTTCAATTGTATAGTATGGTGGATTATATTGAATAACCTTAGTTTGGCTTGAGTCATAATATATTGACATGTTTTGTTTTGTTGGGATAGGTATATATAATTCTGGATGAAATTTTAGAACATTTAATGAGATTGCATTATTTGTAAATGGTAGAAATACAATAATTAATAGTATCAATATAGTCGTTTTTCTTCATTTTGCATCCCCTTAGTATGAATGATTTGTTTTTATTATTTTAACATAATAATTAAAGTATTTATTGGAAAAGTTTATTGCAATGGGACTGTTTGAAGTTACTCTTTTAAACTGTTATAATTAAAAGATACCAATTAATCTATCTTCTTAAATGTAGAATGGAGATTTATGAAACAAACAAATACAAGAGCGATGGTAGAAACTGCATTTGTATCAACCATTGTTGTAATGTTAACTATAGTAGGGTCTACAGTGCCCTTCCTTAGCTTGCTAGCCACCTTAGTTGCACCATCTGGGATTGCACTGATTGGTATCCGGTGGGGTAGTAAATATAGTTGCGCCGCATCAGTAGTGGCATTTGTACTCGTCTCCCTTTTAGTAGGCCCATTAATGGCAATGGCGACAATCTTGGCATATTCCTTGCCAAGTATCTTCCTTGGTGAAGCTTTCAGAGCGAATTGGTCTTTTGGGAAGCTCATCGTTATACCGGCTATTGCGTTAACTGTAACGAGCCTTATGGGGATTTTTATTTCTGCAGGTCTTACATCCTTTGATTTGAGTCAAATTAATCAAATGATTGATGTAGATTTAAAGAATGCTATCATTGAGTCTGTTAAGCAACAGCCTATGACACAAGAACAAATGGATGCATATATTAATCGTTTAGATTTTACGATTCAACAAGCAAAACGAATGCTTTTAGCGTATTGGTTTGCGGCCAATGCAGTCGTAGTTTATATGTTAGCTAAGCTAGTATCTTATATTGGTGGACGTACAAATAGCGTAATGCGTACGTTGCCGACTATGGATACATGGCGCATGCCGATTTGGGGTGCTGGGGTATTAGCAGTAGGTATTATTCTTGCTTATGGTGAGCAGTATCTAGGCTATACAAACACTATTATTTCAGATGTAGGTCTTAACTTAGCTTTATTTGGTGGTATGGTATGTGGTTTAAATGGTATTACATGCTTACTATCCATCATGAAGTCTTATAATTTAGCGGGCTTTTTCAGATTTATTATTATAGCTCTCTTATATGTGATGAGTCCGATAGCACTCGTTATATACGGTATTTTTGATATGTTTTTAGATATGCGAGTACGTTTCCAAAAACGCAGCTTGTAATAGAAAGGAGGCCGTTATGAAATCCTTTCAACGGAAATGGCAAGGTTTAGAAATTACCATTATCACCGTTATCGTAGTATTGTTATTATTGTTGGCCTATTTAAACTGGGCTGTGGCAATTTTAGCACTAATTATCGTGGTAGCGGCGTATTTGATTAATTATATACCATTCATAACCGCCGTCGTTTAGCAAGGGAACAGTTTGGGGCGATGATGAAAAACGTCACACAAGCATCTAACTTTGCTTTACAAAACTTGCCAATGGGCATTGCTCTTGTTAATAAACAAGGCACTTTAGTATGGAATAACAGTGTCTTTGCAGACTGGATTAAAGTAGACTGGAATAAACTTCAAAAAATGTCTGCTCTTTTACCAGGCTTCCGCATTGATAAAATCTGGGGTAAATCCGGATATATGACGGAGCAGTACGAAGACAAGCACTTCCAAATCATTTACAAATTTATAGATCCTCGTGATACACGTCCAGAGATTCATAGTGAAGATGAACTGGCTGAACATGCTGTAATGGCGCTATACTTCAAAAACATTACAGAAGTAGAAAAGGCGCGTATTAAGGCTGAAGAGGATCAGCCTGTATGGGGCATGATTCAAATCGACAATTTCGAAGAGTTGACAAAAGGTCTTAGTGACCGCGAATATACAAGCGTTTGGTCCGACATTAACAATATCATTGTAGATGAAATCGACGGCCATGAAGGTTTCGTGCGTAACTTCCAAGATGATATGTACACCTTTGCCATCTCTCGTGGCGCTCTTCGCGCGATGGAGGAAAAGGGTTTTAAAATCCTTGAGAAAATCCGTAAATTGCCTTCTCCGCGTCAGGTGCCAGCTACGATTTCTATCGGTATTAGTGAGAACGTAGGCTCTGTAAAAGATGTGTCTAGTCGTGCTCGCGCAGACCTTAGATATCGCATTAGGGTCGCGGTGGTGACCAGCGTGTATTATGGATGGTGAAAGCACCCGCTTCTTCGGTGGTAATACAGCAGGTGTTGAGAAGAACACACGTGTTCGTGCTCGTGTCGTATCTCAAGCCTTGCATGAGCTCATGATCGACTCTGATAAGATTCTTGTGATGGGTCATCAACGGGAAGACTATGATGCATTAGGTGGCATCATCGGTGTCACCTCTATTGCTCGAGCACTTGGTAAAGACGTACGTGTTGTACTTTCAAAAGAATCGAGTGCTATTGATAAAATGGTGGCCGTTCTCAATGAATCTGAGTTCTGGCAAGAGCATTTTATCACCCTAGAAGGTGCAAAGGTATGGGTAGATGCGAATACGCTCACTATCGTGTGTGATACGCATCGTCAAGAAATGGTAGCAGCTCCAGAGGCGCTTGAAATTTCTGAACGACGCATCGTTATCGACCATCACCGTCGCGCAGCGGACTTTGTAGAAAATCCATTACTTACCTATTTGGAACCTACTGCATCGTCCACATCTGAGCTCGTTACAGAGCTCGTACAATATGCAGGTGTTCCTGTGAAGCTTTCAAAAGCAGAAGCTACAGGCATCTATGCAGGTATCGTTCTAGATACGAAGAACTTTGTTCAACAAACTGGTGCGCGTACCTTTGAAGCGGCTGCATTCTTGCGCCGTGCAGGGGCGGATATCGAAAAGGTTAAACAATTATTTATTGAAACCTTCGATTCTGTTCAATTGCGTGCTAAAATAGTATTTGAAGCCAATCGCACCGAAGGGATTGCTATTTCCGTAGCACCTGAAGGTTTGAAAGATATGATGGCATTAGCTGCACAAAGTGCGGATATGCTCATCAGTAATGAAGATATTGAAGCAGCCTTTGTATTGTATTCCTTGAATGACGGCGGTATCGGCGTTAGCGCTCGATCCAAAGGCAAGGTAAACGTACAAGTTGTAATGGAAGCCTTGGGTGGCGGTGGTCACAGAACTGTGGCTGGTGCTCAATTACAAGGTATGACCGTAGAGGAAGCGAAGCAGGCTATCTTGGAGCGTGCTCTAGAAGCCCTTCATTCCGCTGAACAAGAGGAGGAACAACAATGAAAGTAGTATTGTTAGAAGACGTTAAAAAAGTTGGTAAAAAAGGCGAAATCGTTGAAGTTAGTGACGCATATGGTCGTAATGTATTGATTAAAAAAGGTCTTGGCCTTGAAGGTACAACAACTAACGTAAATAACGCGAAACAAAAACAAGACTCCATTGCTCACCACAAAGTAGTAGCGAACGATGAAGCTAAAATCTTGGCAGCTCAATTGACTAAGGTTGAAGTAACTGTAAAAGTTCGCATGGGCGAAGAAGGTCGCGTATTCGGTTCTGTTACTGCAAAAAGACATTTTCCGATGCAGCTAAAGCTCAGTACAAAGTAGATATCGATAAAAAGAAAATCGAAATCAAAGAACCATTGAAAACATTAGGCGTACATGACGTTTTAGTTCGTGTTCATCCTGAGATTACAAGTACTATCAAGGTTAATGTGGTAGCTGAATAATAGTGTTCACCATGCTCTTTGAGTATGGTGAATTCTTTTATCCATAGTGGTTGTGTGAAGGGGATTATCATGGATGTACGCATTCCACCGCATAATCTAGATGCGGAAAAGGCCGTTTTGGGGGCCTTATTAACCAATGGATCGAACTCGGGCGCTGTTGTTGATACAGTGACGAGCATTCTAAAATCTGAAGACTTTTACCGCGATGCGCATCGTATTATTTATGATGCTATTTTAGAAATCGTGCATGCCAATAAGACGGCAGACTTTATCACTGTTGGTGAAGAGCTAGATCGTCGCAAGCGACTCGATGCGGTAGGTGGTCTTGCTTATATTACATCTCTTGCTAATGAATCGGTGTCCTACAATGTGGAGGAACATGCGAAGATCATTAGCGAGAAAGCTCAGTTGCGCCGCCTTATCGATGCAGGGAATAAAATCGTAGGCATGACGTACGCTGGCGAAGATGAACCAACGACTATCCTCAACAAGGCAGAGCAAATGGTGCTAGACGTAAGTGGTCAAACTCAATCTGAATCTTCCTTTGCTCCAATTAGTGAGATAGTATTATCTAACTTAGATAAATTGAACGCATTGCAACAGCATGATGGTGCCATTACAGGCGTGCCAACAGGCTTTAAAGATGTGGACCATGTCTTTAATGGCCTACAAAAATCTGACCTTATCCTCGTAGCAGCTCGTCCTGCGATGGGGAAAACGGCTTTCACCTTGAACATCGCCCAAAACGTAACGATGATGTACGACAAGACGGTAGCCTTCTTCTCCCTAGAAATGGGCAAGGAGCAGCTCGTTGCTCGTATTCTGTCCTCCGTGGCAGGCGTGAGCTCTGAAAAACTGCGCCGTGCGAACATGGACCCAGCAGACTGGGAAAAGGTTATCGCTGCAGCGGACCGGATGAGTAAAGCCAAGCTCTTTATCGATGATACGCCGGGCCTTACCGTACAAGATATGCGCTCTAAATTGCGCCGTCTTAAGGTGGAACATGGTCTTGATCTTGTTATCGTCGACTATATTCAGTTGATGCAAGGCCGCAACTCCGGCAAGGGCAGCGAGAACCGTCAACAAGAGGTATCTGAAATCTCTCGTAACCTCAAATTGATTGCTCGTGAGTTCAATGTGCCTCTCATCGCCTTGTCTCAGTTGTCTCGTGGTGTTGAAAGCAGACCAGATAAACGGCCTGTACTGTCTGACCTTCGCGAATCTGGTTCCCTCGAACAAGATGCGGATATCGTTATCTTCTTGTACCGCGATAAATATTACGATGAAAACTCTGAAAAAGGGGACAATGCAGAAGTCCTCATTCGTAAACACCGTAATGGTTCCGTCGGTACCGTGGAACTTCGATTTATTGGGGAATTAACACAATTTAAAGACGTGGAATTCCGAGACATGGGGCCGGAACAATAATGAAAACTATCGGTTAGTTCCTATATATTGATGGGGCCCGTGACATAGCTACATATTTAGTTACAAAAAAAGGACTATACTTCGTTTGCTCTCGTGACACGTGATGTCGCTCGCATAGGTATAGTCCTTTCTTTTTATCACTGTAGACATGAAGGTGTCCCATCAATATAGTGGAACTAGATAGTTTTCAGTGTATTGTTGGGAAAGGAGCGCGTGATGGGTAGCGGCTTTGAGTTTTTTGTATTTTACTTCTGTTGTGTGGCTCTTTGCTTAATACTTAGTGGGTTGTATTTAATTATCAAACGATTTGTATTACGTCGCAATGGAACTCCAGTAACGATTGTGTCTATACTTCCACGAGTTATAAAGGAAATACCATTTGTAGCTCGTGGTATGGATAAATATATTTATGGTTATGATATTAAGTATATCTTGAATGGTGAGACTCATACTGCTGAAAGTGTAGAGTTTTATATTCCTTTTGCACCAACCAGTGGACCTATGGTTCAATTTAGTCCGACAGGTGTGCTTGCAAAAAATGGAGAAGTAAGTATAGATAATGTGACGATAACTATTGAGTATGGCGCTGTTTCAATTGTATTAGGAATATGGATATTTTTGGGGATGTTGGATTTTGTTAGATAGAAATAAATAGCTATATTTAATAATGTGTTAAATACATAGGGCATCTAACATTAGATTATATATCTAGTGTTAGGTGCTTTTTATTTTTCTATAAATTTACCTTTATAATAACAAACATATGTTTGAAAATACCTCTATTTTTTGTTATACTAATCATAGAAATTCTTCTTTTATATTTCTTGTAGAGTCTCAGTGATTTAGCGGTTTGAGGAGGTGTTTGTATGGGTTCAGCTGATACGGATCGAATGTATATGTGCATTGATTTGAAGAGTTTTACGCGTCTGTGGAGTGCGCTGATTTGGGGCTGGATCCGTTTACGACGCCTTTGGTGGTAGCCGATGGGTCTCGTGGCAAAGGGGCTATTACATTGGCCATTTCACCGGCTTTAAAAAAGTTAGGTGTTAAGAATCGCAGTCGTCTTTTTGAGATTCCTCCACATATTGAGTATTTGACGGTGAAGCCCCATATGAAGCGGTATATGCAGGTATCTGCTGAGATTTACGGGGTTTTGCTCAAGTATGTAGCGCCTGAGGATGTGCATGTGTACTCTATCGACGAGTATTTTATCGATATTACGCCTTACTTACCGCTCTACAAGAAAACGCCCCGTGAGCTGGCGCAGATGCTACTTGATGCGGTGCTAGAGGCGACCAAGATTTATGCTACCGTTGGGATTGGCACGAATTTATTCCTCGCTAAGATTGCCCTCGATATTCTCGCAAAACATGCGCCTGATTTTATAGGGTATCTTGATGAAAGCCTCTTTAAAGAGAAAATCTGGTATCATCAGCCCTTGACCGACATTTGGCAGATTGGTAACGGCATAGCCAATCGCTTGCACAAGTATGGCGCGTATGATTTGCATGGTATCACCATGGTTCCAGAGGCTAAGCTATATAAGGAGTTTGGCGTTAATGCCGAGCTCATCATCGATCATGCTTGGGGTCGTGAACCTTGTACGATTGCAGATATCCATGCGTATCGTCCTATTAAGCATTCTATCTCGCATAGCCAGATTTTATTGCGTAACTATACGTACGAAGAGGCATACGTGCCTATGCGGGAAATGGTGGAGTCCTTGGTACTAGAGCTTTTACAAATTAAAGGGGTTACGAACCATATTCATGTTCATATCGGCTATGCAGATGAAATGGTGCGCTCACTGGGAGGCTCCAAGAAGCTTAAACAATATACAGATTCTCTACAGACGTTGACGGTAGCTGTTATTAAATTATATGAGCATGCCATAAAAATGAGCTCATCCGTCGTATTGGAATAAGCTTTGAGGATTTGGTAAATCGTTCCGCAATCCCTCAAGAGGAGGATTTATTTAGCGCCCTTACGACAGATACAGAGGAAAAGGAGCGACAAGTACAAGAAGCAATGCTATCCATCAAGGAACAGTTCGGCAAAAACTCTATTCTGCGGGCCTCTAGCTTGCAAGAGGAAGGGACTATGCGCTTTAGAAATACATTAGTAGGCGGGCACAATGGGAGAATAAATAGTAATGGATACAATGGCAATTGAACGAGCATAATTGAAAATAGATTAGTCGCATAAGGGAGGTATACATTAATGAAACATCGTATGTCTCGCTTTACAACGGGCGAAACAATTTATGCCCTTTGCGGCATTGAAGGGATTTGAGGCTTTATTATCAGCTGTTGCACGGTCCTAAAGGACAGAGTGCAGAGCTGTCAGAGGATCAAATAGATGAGTTAAATAAGGTTTTTACAGACTGTACATTGTGGAGAATGGGTACGAATTGTTTACTACAATAAAACAAAGATATACAGAACTTATAGGGGCTGTTGATAGGATTAGTGCGCAAATGCAAATTATATCTGTCCAAGGCATGATATTCCTTTAGATATATCAAGAATTGAATCATGTATGATATGACAATATAAAGAGTTGTCTTTATATATGGCTTTACAGGGTAGCTAGAGTTAAGTGTGATTAGGTATACAATGATGATAGAATTGGAATTTAATTATATTCTCGATAAAACACCCTATATGGTTAGCTGTAGTATGACCATATATACTCTTTGTATTGCTTTTATGAGAAAGGCGGTGTCTGTAATGCATGAGGGTGTCATATCATTACTTATCAATCGCTATGATTTTTCCTCCAGTTTGTTATGGGAGCATATAGAAATTTCAGTATTAGCTTCTGTTATTGCTACCATCATCGGTGGATTATTGGGTATGTTTATACGAATATAAACGGCTAGTCGTGCCCGTTATGGTAGTAGTTAATTTCCCATATACGATCTCCATCTATATCGATGTTAGGCCTTTGTTGTATGTATCGGGTGTTGGAAATACGACCGCTATCATTGCATTGGTTATCTATGCCTTATTACCGATGGTACGAAATACATTTACTGGTCTTAACCAAATTGATCGAGCCATGTGAAGCGGGAATTGCGTTAGGGCTTACGCGGATTCAACGTTTGTGGAATATAGAGATTCCCTTGGCTATGCCAACTATTATGGCTGGTATACTGGACTATGCTCGTTATGACCATTGCCTTGACAGGTATTGCATCCTTTATTGGTGCTGGTGGCTTAGGTGTGGCGATTTATAGGGGATTACAACGAAATCAAAGTGCTTTGACAATTGCAGGCAGCCCTACTGATTGCCCTATTAGCCATTACCGTTGATGCCTCTTTTCTAGGTGAAAGAGTAACGCGTATAGCCCTCATATGAAGCGCCATACGATTATATTTGTGTCGATTATGACGATAATTGCGATGGGTATAGGTGGCTGGGCTATGCATTGCCGTCATGTGAAGACCGATGTTATTCATATTGCAACGAAACCTATGACGGAACAGCTTATTTTGGGGAATATTTAAAAAGAATTGATTGAGAAGAAGACTGATTTAACCGTAGAGGTTACAGAAGGTGTCTGGTGGTACATCAAATATTCAACCAGCTATGCTTTCTGGGACCCAATTTGATATATATCCTGAATATACTGGTACGGCTTGGTCTGCTGTAGCTAAAACGTACGGATACGTATGATGAAAGTCTATTTAATGAGCTTTCACAGGCCTATAAAGAGAAATATAATTTTGAGTGGGTCGGCATGTACGGTTTTTAATAATACCTATGGCATAGGGTGCGTAATGAAATTGCTCAGAGTTATGGTGTAAAAACGTATTCTGATCTTGCTCGTATAGCACCATCCCCAACATTAGGAGGGGAATATGATTTCTTTGGACGTGAAGATGGCTATGCTGGATTACAACGCGTGTATGGCATGAGTTTTAAAAGCTACTAAAGATATGGATATAGGGCTAAAATATACGGCTATTGGTCGTGATGAGGTGGATGCAATGCCGATATTCACGACTGATGGTCAATCAGTATCGCACCGATTACGGTGTTACAAGATGATAAACATTTATATCCATCTTATATGTCTGGTAATGTGGTGCGTAGCGAAGTGATTGCTCATCCTGAACTGCGCCCTGTATTAGAAAGTTTGAATCATACGATTACAGATCAAGAGATGGCGAAGATGAATTACGCCGTTGAAACGGAACATCAACTGCCAGCTGATGTAGCACATAAATTCCTGGTAGAACGAAATTTGATATAAAGGTGAATATAGTTAGAACTAAAGTAAATAAAATTTGATATATATTGAATATGATTTTGTATTGACATTTAATCTCCTTTTGATGTAATATAAAACATATGAACAGATATTCATATAAAAATATCTGATGAAAAATGTTTAGAGAACATATCTAAAAAGATATGGACAAGATATGTCTAATAAGTATTAGAAATAGACAATAAATTAACTTATAATACAGGATAGAAGCTTTCACTATTATCAAAGGAGATATCATGGAAGAAACATTATTGCTGAAGGGATTTGAAACTGTGCGAACTGCGCACAGAAAATTGAAGATCGCATCCGCAAAATGGATGGTATTGAATCGCTAACTTCACAGTAGCAACACATCAATTGCGTTTAACTGGTGCTGGGAAGACCGTGAAGCATTAAAACGCGATATTCAAGATATTTGTGACTCCATCGAAGAGGGCGTAACAGTAGCCGATTACGAGCGTAAATCTAAAGCGGCTATGGATGACCACGGTCATGATCACGATCACGGCAGTGATGCAGTAACGATTGCAGTTATCGTAGCAGGCTTGTTATTCATGGCCTCACGAAGGGTTTGACTACAGTTGTGCCGTCCATCGGCTTGCCAGAGTCTATCGAAACCCAATTTACTATATTGCCTATATTCTTCTTTGCAGTTCCCTGTATTGCGTATCGCAGGTCGCAATATCTTTAAAAGGCCAAGTGTTCGACGAGAACTTCTGATGTCTATCGCTACATTGGGCGCTATTGCTATCGATGCATTAGCCTGAGGCCGTAGGCGTTATCTTGTTCTACCGTATCGGTGAGTTCTTTCGAAGATAAAAGCCACAGATCGTAGTCGTACAGAAATCATGAACGCTGTCGATATGCGTCCTCAAGAGGTGCGTGTTGTTGATACATGTCTGCGGTGGTGAAATTGTAGTTATGGCTCCTGAAAAGGTTGAGGTAGGCTCGACTATCGAGGTTCGTCCGGCGATTTGATTCCTCTAGACGGCACAGTGCTTGAAGGTGAAACTCGCGTTAACACAGCTCCTGTAACAGGTGAGCCTGTACCCAGTTCGCGCCGTACCTGGTACTCAACTTATGTCTGGTTGCATCAACGAATCTGGTCGCATTACGATGCGTAGATAAGGTTCTTGAAGAATCCATGGTTACTAAAATCCTTGATGCCGTTGAAAATGCAGCATCTTCTAAAACCTAAAATCGACCGCTTCATTACGCGTTTTCGCTCGCGTATACACTCCAATCGTTGTAGCTCTAGCTTTTGCTGTTGCTATCATCCCATCCCTTATTACAGGTGAATGGCATAAATGGATCTACACAGCCTTAACATTCCTCGTTATTTCTTGCCCATGTGCATTGGTGTTAGCGTGCCACTGCATTCTTCTCCGGTATCGGCAATGCGTCTAAACACGGTATCTTGCTTAAAAGGTGGTCAGTTATCGAGGCGTTAGCTAATGTGAAAAGCCGTAGCTCTTGATAAAACTGGTACCATCACATCTGGTGAGTTCAAAGTTCACAGCGTAGAAAACTGTAGGCTCTCATGTGAGTTCAGTCAATTGTTATCCATGGCGCAGCTATCGAAGCCGTTTCTACTCATCCAATCGCAACAAGCATCGTGTCTGAAGCAAAAGAACAAGGCATTACTGTAGAGGCATCCGACTTTGTTCAAGAGTTGGCAGGCGAAGGTATGGTAGGTATGACTGATGGCCAACAAGTTCTTGTTGGTAACCGTCGTCTTATGGAACGCTATGCGGTTCAAGGCTATCCAACAGAAGCTGCTGAATATGGCACAGAAGTTCTTGTAGCAGAAGGTAATGTATACCTTGGTCGCATCATCATCGCCGATGAAGCTCGCCCTGATTCTGCAGAGGCTATCGCTGATCTTAATAGTCAAGATATCAAAACTGTTATGCTTACAGGTGATGCTGAAGCAAGTGCTAATTACATCGCTAAAGAAACTGGCGTAAGTGCTGTTCGCGCTCAATTGTTGCCTCAAGATAAATTGTCCGTTGTACAAGATATTCGCTCTGAATATGGTCCAACTATGTTCGTAGGCGACGGCATCAACGATGCTCCAGTACTTCGCTGGTGCTGATGTTGGTGGTGCTATGGGTAGCGGTGCTGATGCAGCTATCGAAGCGGCCGACGTTGTATTCATGCGTCCGTCCTTGACTGCTATTGCACATATCCTTGACTTGTCCAAAGCGACATTGCGTGTAGCATGGCAAAACGTAGTATTCGCTATTGCTGTAAAAATCCTTATCATGGCGCTTGGCCTCATGGGCTATGCATCCATGTGGTGGGTAGTATTTGGTGATACTGGCGTATCCATCCTTTGTATCTTGAACTCTATTCGTATCTTGCGTCGTTAATATGGTGAAAGTATCCTTTATACTCGAGATGAACCATAACAAATGACATTCTTCTAATCTGAAAGATTAGATATAACAAATAACCTCTATACTGGTGAAAACTAGTGTAGAGGTTATTTTATTGATAGATTACAAATTAAATGTACATATACATATGTACATCATAACTAGACATAAATTTGTATGTATATACGACATAAACAAAACTTTCACAATTGAATTGAATAATAGCTATAAAATAGTATATAATTTATTAGATGATTACTATAAGTTCGTTGGAAGGAGGGATAGCATGATCACGGTGTACAAACACATAGAAGAAGAGTTAGTTGCAGACTGCACTGTATCAGATGCCACAAAAGGTTCTTGGCAAATTTGGTGAACCCAGACCCCGATGAATTATCCCTATCAATATTTTTGACAGAAATTCCAACGGACGTTTTAAAAGACCGCCCTCGATATGGAAGAACGTTCTCACGTGGAGTTAGAGGACAATTATATCTTCGTTGTTATCAACATTCCAGTTGTTCGCGGTAACGATATGTACGATACAGTGCCGCTTGGTATCTTCTTGACGCCGGACTTCTTTTATTACAGTCTGCCTCGAAGAATCTGAAGTGTTGTATCCGTTTATTTCCAATCAGATTTCTACGTTCTATACGTTTAAAAAAGACTCGTTTCTTATTCCAAATCTTGTACCGCACAGCGACTATGTTCTTGCGTTACTTGCAACAAATCAACAGTCGTACAGACGACATTGAAGTTCAATTGCGTCATACCACAAAAATAAAGACTTCTTCCAATTATTGGAATTACAGAAATCCATGACATACTTACCTCTGCATTGCGTACGAATGGTACAGTTATGGAGCGTCTATTGCGCTTGCGTGGTCATAGTTCTTATAGACATTTGCTCAAAATGTACGAAGAGGATGAGGATTTACTAGAGGACGTTATACATCGAGAATAAACAGGCCATGGAAATGGTTGAAATATACTCAATATCTTGATGAACATGATGAACGCCTTTACGTTCATCATCCTAACAATCTCAACATGGTCATGAAAAATGTTGGCAACCTTAACGATTACCATGTGCCATGCCAACTATCATATTTAGTTGTGGGGACAAACGTACACTTGCCGTTTCAAAGATGATCCAGACGGCTTTGCAGTGATTATGTCTGTTATTTGCTCGCTATTGCCCATCTTTGGCATGTGAAAAAGACTTGTTCTAATATTTGAGAGTTGTTGAATGCTTAATTCCGTAGCAAATAGATGAAAGCATAATTTGATAGAAATGAGTTGAAAACTTTATTCAACATTAAATATATGGGAAAAAGCTGGCTATGAGCCAGCTTTTTCTGCTTTATATTAGATTGTTGCCATTATTGGACCAATCTGATATAATAGTACCGTTATGGAGAGGTGTCCGAGTGGTTTAAGGAGCTGGTCTTGAAAACCAGTGACTCCGCAAGGCCGTGGGTCTCGAATCCCACCCTCTCCGCCACAATTTAGAAAGCCCTTTAGGTTGAGATATCACCCCTTTACTGGCTAACCAGTAAAGGGGATTTTAATGAGATATAGTATGAATTTAATAGAATAGCAATTGAATTATTCTATCTAAACACAAAACTTTGGGATACAATGGTCTTATATGGGTACATATCAAGAGTGATTAAAAATGAAAAGCTTTTTAAATCTAGAAGTAATTGATGGTTATCCTCCAGTATCTATGGAAAGCTATTTAGGCAGAAGAGATCGAAGAGCTATCTTAAAATGTAATAATATTCCTTTTATAGCAAAGAAATCTCTTTAGGTGATATTGTTAGTGGAATACAAACGGAAGAAAATTACTTATTATATGATAAAACTATAATTCATAGTAAAAATATAGTACATTGCGGATTGTTTTCTTTAATGAAAATCAGAAATTTAAAGATAAAAATATTAACTAAACTAATAGATCTTGATGTGAGTCTGAAGCATTTAATGTAAATTTGCATGCACAAATATACCAATTCATAGATATAGAAGAAATATATAATTTCTAGATGAGTTTGTGAAACTGACGATTTAGATTATGACACAGGGTATTTGGCACAATAATTTGTGCAAGCTATAACTTGCGTAATATCGCACACATGTAGAAAATTCTAGCATTGCTTACATATTAGAATTTTTAAGACTATGTGAAGGCCACAACAAACACCTAGCTACTCCACTGCGACCAAATCGGCATCCTGAGAGATGATTGATAAGGATGGTAACCTGGTTTCGGCTCAGGGATTATTACGAGCCAGAGGCCGGGCGGTTTCAGTGAATCACAATCCTATTAAATATTTAGGAGGTACAAATTTTATACTTATGCATTTAGTATCGTAAATTGCAGATTTGTCTGAGGATTAAATCCCCTTTAGAGTGTTTTGGCAAAGTTACAATAATTGTTTAACAAAAGCAAATAAAAATAATAAATCTCTTAAATTGCAATATGAAATTGAACAGTATCCAAATCTACAATTTTATTAACTTCTTTCAAGAAAAACACATCCAAAGGGGTTCTATAATTTAGAAGCTTTGCGTGGCAAATTATTGCACCATTGAAGTGTTCGTTGAATTGTTTCTTCTGAAACGGCTTTTATTGGCATTCCTTTTGGTATACATCTACGAAGTAAACCATTATGCCTTTCGTTCGATCCACGTTCCCAAGCAGAATAAGGTCGAGCAAAATAAATAGACAAAGTTTCATCCTCTAAATCAGATATCTCTGAAAAATCTAAACCGTTATCTGCAGTTATTGTTTTACATAGCAGGCTAGATTAACATCTTTAAACGTATTTAACCATGTATGCAATGTTTCTTTTACATCAGTAGCCCGTGCTGATGGACATCGTAAAGCCACATACAATCTGCTTTTACGCTCAAGTAAAGAGATTATAACATGGTCTGTCTTATCTTTTGTTCCACGGACGGTATCTAATTCCCAATGCCCGAATTCCTCGCGCGTTTCAATCTTAGGATTACGAAGTTCTATGGATTTACCAAGTTCTCGCTTATGTTTTCTAGAAATAGATTTTCGTTGGGAACGCCGTACTACCAATGGTAAATCAATTGCTTTTTATACCTAATATGCCCTTTGTGAAGATAGTTATATAAAGTTTTAGCACAAACCATTTCATTACGCACAAACAAACCCTTATGTTTAGCATATCCAACAGCAGCATCAAAAGACCAATGATCATTTAGAATTTTGCTTTCAATCCAATTTATAAAGGCTTCTATAGCACCAACTCTCATGGTATTAAAAGAGCCCACACGTTGTCTTTTCATATGTTGCCTGTCCAGAATCAGCTAAATATACAAGTTGAGATTTACTTTGTCGAATTTGAATCACAGTACCACGTTTTAATTCTGTATAAATAGTTGTTCTAGAACGACCCAGTGCACGTGAAATTGCAGTAATACTATCTCCCTAGAACGATTCTCTTTTTCTAAATAAAAATCGTTCTTCGAAGTTTAAGTGTTTGTTTGTGCGTAATGTCGTGTTATATGATTATTATAGTCCATAGTGATTACCTCGGTTATATTTTGATTAGACACCCTAAATCATAACACAAGGTTCACTATGGATTTTTATTTGTTCAATTTCATTCTACAATTAAGCAGTATTATTGGAGATTTTGAGGAATTAGCAAGAAACTTAAAGATATTATTTATACATTGATAATAAAGGAAATAGACTTATCTTTCAAGAAAGATAATTTATCTGACCAAATTAATTTTATTAGAAAATCATAATAACAATAACAACGGCCTCTATGCGGTTATGGCATCAAAGTATTGTTTGACAACACCGAAGAGATATTAAAAATGCAAAACAAATTAAGAGAAGGGTTTAGGACCGGTAAATATACTTGTGTCACATTAATTTCTATAAAAGTAGTAAGAAAGGAAAAATGATGACTCTTTATCAAATATACTGCTGTTGATAATGAAGAAGCCTATGTGGACTTAAAACAGGATGATAGAAAAATTGTAGAATTTGTTAATTACAATAAAGGTAATTATACAGATGAAGAAGCTTTTTATAGCTCAGAGTGGATATACCTCCAAAAATATTTCTGAAAACAGATTATATTCAAACAATTCCTAAGATGTTATTGTTCTCTGAAACTTATTAATAAATTAGCTGATAAATTAAAAATGAATTAGATTTTTCCGGCTAAACTTAGAATCAAGAATGATGAATTTAAATTTTTCCTTGAAAAATCAAATTAACTGCTAAATTAGTAGATATGGAAAAATCAAATTTTTATGAAATAGATGGAGAGAAGTTTATTGATTATCCACCCGGTATTTTTAGGAAAATCATATCTGGTTTTGAGTTTTGTGCAAAAGATATAAATGATGATTTAATTTTGGGCTTTTTCTGATAAATTCAAAAGAATTAGTTGAGACTAATAATTTGAAGATGGAATTTCTTCCTCTCAACATGAAAGACTCTGTTAGTAAGTTATAGTAAAGCTGTAGCCCGCACTGAAACCTCCGATCCTGACTTAGGGCCTGAGCGGTACACACGGCACGTGGTTTCGCCTGTCTAAACCATATCAACGAAGACGAGAAACCCGCCAACAAAACCCACTACTTCCACTGCGACCAAATCGGTATCCTTAGGGAGATGACCGACAAGTGACGGTAATTTGCTGTGGTTCGGCAACCATACCGACTGGGGCGTCTCGAAAGAGGAAACCAAGGTAACAGATAGCGCATACCAGCCCCTTCCGCCCGCAAAACCAGTACGCCGACCGCGAGATGCATTACAACTTCTTCAGCTATTGTGATCCTGATGCGGGTCGGTTTGTGAATCAGGGAAAGATTATGCTATGGATAAAAGCAACTGGATGTTGTAAAGGACATGATGATCCACAAGTGAACAGGATATGGAAAGTAGCCGCATATAAATATTAGACATCCGGATGGGAAACAAGGCGTATTGATATTATAGGAAAATAGATATGTTAAATTTAACTAATTTACAAACAAAAAGGATATGATGAACTTATTGAAATTGATGGAGAGGTTGTTTATCAAGTATTTATATTAAGAAAAATAATGGAACTTATTGTACATATTACTATACGGTACCAAAATAAATTGGATCAGGCTGAAGATTATGAGATAGAAGAATTTAATGAATTTTATGAACTTGAATTAGCTATAAAACACATTCAACTCAAAAAGGAGCTAATCTCATCAAGATTTAATATATTTAAAGGTAACAAACCCTTTAAGACCTTTTTAGACCATAGGTTAGATCGAGTCAATAAAACATCAAGGTCGTCTCAAAATCAATTCTCAGACGGCCTCAACTTTTCGAGGTAGTTTGAATAATCTCATTATCGTTCACTCTTACTCTATATCTTACCTACGAATACGGCTTGATAGTCGCAATGAAAGATGGGAAAAATCTATTTTATTGAGGTAAAATAATACAGACGATTAACGAAAGGTCAAAAGAGATCAGGGCTTTCAATTTGAAAAACCGCACAATGCTAGGGGAAAATGTCCGAAGGTCGCATATATGGTTTCAATAAAAATAAGGATAAGCAAACGGATGTGGGGTCCTCCAAAGGTGTTGCTCGCTTTATGACTTTAGTATTCAAAGATTGATTTTAAGAAGGATAATTATGAAAAGTAAAGAATTTATTCAAGGTCTTGTGAATATTTAAAAATAATTTAAATATTCCTGATGCTAATTTTTCTAAAAGATAGGATTAAATTTAAAAAGGAAAAATATGTTTGATGGTGAAATATCCTTTAGCAATTCTCGTACTTTCTGAGGGGTCATATCACCTATATGCATACAATTCTGAAATGGGAAATTTTTCTCCCCAAAAATGTTCCTCCTTATGATAAATCGTCAAACCCATATGATTTAGTATTTGTACAACCATCTATCTCGCAGGCGCATTTTTTAAAGCGCCCCCTATTACCTCATTTCCTATGGAGATACCATTAAATTGGCCTGAATCTGAGAATGATGCAAAACATCTATCCAGATGTATTAAAGCATTTGCAAAAAATCATATTCAATCATTATGGCTCCATTCCGGTAGCAAAGAAGTTTTAAAATATTTAGCACTCTTATCCAGAGGCTTTTTCGTTTTAAAGCATTAACCGCTATTTTTATTATAAATAAGAATGAATTACTCACTCAAAATGATCCTTTAATACAGAATATTTTATTGTTTGATAAAAAGTATTAGAAAATGATAATGGATTGTTTAGCAAGGATGATTTGATCTTCCTGGAAAAATTCTTTTGACCAAAAATTAAAACAACAAATTATGCAATACTAGTCCTGTAATAAGCCGTGAGCTCGCACAAAACCTTTAATCCTGACGTAGGGTGTATGTGGCACGCACGGTTTTTGTTTTTCATACGGCCTCAAAAGAAGTAACCGGATTCGTTCGGAAACAGCAGACCACTCTTGCAGGAGAGTCCAACCGGACGGCAGATATACCCATATCCACACCAATCCCGACAACTATGAACCTTTTTAGCACAAATCACCGATTGAACCAACGAAGACGGTGAAAGCTGACAACGAACCCACTACTTCCACTGCAGACCAAATAGGCATCCCGCGAGATGACCGATAGCGAAGGCAAACTGGTTTGGTTCGACGATTATAACGGTTGGGGCAAACTAAAAACGAAACCAAGGTAACGGATAACGCACTACCAGCCCTTCCGACTGTAAAAACCAGTATTATGATGAAGAGACCGGGCTGCATCACAACTTCTTCAGGTATTACGAGCCTGATGCGGGCGGTTTAGTGAATCAGGATAGGATTGGGTTGTTATGGAGAGAATCTTTATCGGTTTGCAAAAATACACAAAGTTTGGGTTGATTTACTAGGTTTATCTCCCACCCTGGTGCATGCAATACCCCATGTTCTAGAGAAGACATTATTGAGTACACTAAACTTGAGGTAGGAAAACGAAAAATGATATTAAAAGTATTGCCTCTGATGCGAGAGTTGGAACAAGAGGTAGTACCGCTTCAGGAAAAGTAGTTATAAAGGCGGGCTACGAACTGGAGTCCATCTTCAGATATTGATGCTTTTATTGCTACTGATATGCTAACAAAAGGAGCAATGGGAAAAGATTTGCCTAGTGAATTGAAGAAATATAGAATCAGAGATAAACAAGGCATTAAAAGAAAAATGCCCTAATAATGGAAAAAGGAAATGACTTATTTTCATTTAGGTTCAAAAATCACGATTCCCTGAAAATGCTCAGCGGTTTGCTGAGAAAATCATACTTATATTTTAAGGAGGAAATATAATGAAGTTACCTTATAAACCGCAAGATATTAGAAATTTTTTGCTTATTCATATGAGTTTATTGATTGTCTTGATTTTATGAGAAATCCTGATGAGATAATTGAAAATTATAGAGTATGAAAATTTATTGAGAGAATAAAAATATTGGAATATCGATTATTTTGAATTATCTGATACTGACTCTACGCTACTACAAGCAAAGTGATACCACCTTTCTGCTATTGTTGGTATTCTAGCAAATGGATTAATTCAGTTCGAAAATTGCAATAACAAGTTGAACATTACTAGCTAAATAGTCCATCAGGTCGCACAAGAATAAATCCTGTCCAGTTCGGCCTCGAAGAGTTCATCCGGTGTTCGGTATCCGAGAAGCTTCCGTGGCAACCCATTACACCAGAGTTCGATCTGAGCTATCTGCTCATTGGAATAGCTGTCGATCCGTTTTCCTTTCGGAATAAACCTACGACTCATCCGTTATGGCGCTCCACCGATCCTTTCTCGCAGGATGTGTAGGGATGGGCAAAATAGACCAGTGTTTTACTCAGAGTCTCTAAATCAGATAGTGTCGAAAACTCGGAACCGTTGTCTGTGGTGATTGTCTTAAAGACATCATCCCAGTGTTCTTCAAATTGAGAATGAACTGTTGATAGAGCATTCATGACGCTGTTCGGATTACGACCGGGGATGCGAATCATCCAGTACTCCCTGGTCTTTCGCTCAATCATGGTCAATAGGGCATCATCGTTATTATTTTTTGAGCCGATAACAAGATCTGCTTCCCAATGTCCAAACTCCTTACGGTCATTTACAGATGCTGGGCGTTCTTCAATGCTCCGACCGAGAATTCGCTTATTTTTATGAACCTGTGTTTTTTTAGGTGACCTGCGAAGTTTTTCCGGAAGATCGATGTTCTTGATTCCAAGAAGTCCGAGATCAATGTAACCATAAAGTGTTTTTGTACAGACAATCTGATCTCTGGTGAATAATTCATTTTTCAAGGCACGGCCTACACAAGTATCAAGTGACCATCCTTCTTCGAAGAACTTCTGCTCTACAAAAGAGATGAAGTTAGATTTCTCGAAAAAGTCATAGTGTCTGCAGAGATGACTGGCGATTTCGCTTTATAAGCATCTTGACCAGCAGTGGCTTTATAACGGAGGATATTTCCTTTGTATAGTGACACAGTTCCGCGCTTGATCTCATTTCGAACGGTGTTCGGTGCGCAGCCAATTTCCTTGGCAATCCTGTTAGGACTCCATCCATCTTTGAGTCGAGTCTGAATCAAAACACGGCACTCAAATGTAGATGCTGTCCTTTTCTGTGCCTCATTTGCGGTATAATGAGTGGTCACAGGGATTTTCTCCTCGTGAATAAAGTTTAGTCACTTACATTCTACCAAAGGAAGAGAGGCCGTATGGACTTTCTGTATTACTTGTTCAACTTTGATTTTACAATTCATCGGATTAATTCAGTTTGAAAAATAAACAGGGAATTCATTTTTCAATTAATGAACAGGAACAGTGTGATTTAGATATTCAAACTGATAAACACGGACAATGGGTCTGTACTGTTTCGCTGTATATTAAAAGCGGAGAGTCTTTAATATTGTCTCCATTTCAATTATCTGTTCCTGATTATGGACTTGAATGAAGTAGCATGAACCATCGCAAGGTTCTCTGAAAAAGGCAATCGCCACCCTCAACGACCTGACGGAAGGCGGCAGGCAAAACCAAAGTAGCGACGGGTTGTATGGGCCAACCGTTAACAAACGCGACTGACGGCTACGACCGCACCAGCAACTGACCCACAGCACCGACCAGCGGACTGGGACGACCTCGGCAACCTGATCCACCGCGAACTGGCAGACGGCGAAGTACAGAACTATTTCTACGACCTGCACGACCAACTAGTTAAAGGCGAAATCTTCAAAAAGACGCAAAAGAAGAGACTTGGGCCTACACCTATGATGCCTTGGGCAGAAGGATAGAGCAAAGGCCGTTCACGAAAAAGTTTCAGACGGCCTTGAAGAGGAAAACCGATTTGTTTGGGACGGCGCCCACCTCTTGTAAGGGGTCCAACCGGACGGCAGATATACCTATCTCTACACTCGATCCCGACAGCTACGAACCTTTAGCACAAGGTACACAACCACACCAATGCCGAAGGCGAAAGCAAACAGGAAATCTACTACTTCCACTGACCAAATCGGCATCCCTAGAGAGATGACCGATAAAGACGGCAACCTCTTGTGGTTTGGCAACTACACCGGTTGGGAGCTCGTCTGAAAGAGGAAACCTGAGTAACAGAATAGCGTTTACCAACCCTTCCGATTGCAAAACACCCTTGCCCACACTGGCATGTAGCTACTGCCAAAATGGATAGAAATCTTATTCAAAAAGAAATAATGGAAACGGTACATTTTTCTTGAAAGTACTACAAAAGATAATGTAACCGAACAACATAGGAAATGGTATCATGACAACTTTTAGGAAATAAGATCTTTTGCTTTTAAAACAGAATCATTTAATGATGAAAGAAATTCATTTTTTGAATGATTTAATTTCAGATTCTGAAAAATTATTCCATATCCACTCTCATGTGAAATAATAAATCGTACTTTTACCACCTATAGAAATATAGAATTATCAAAAGAAAAATTTTAGTTTATCGATAAAAATGAAATATTAAATGCACCAGAGGAAAATGATATTGCTTATGTATACTTTTATGGAGGAATAAATGATTCGCTGAAATACCAATAGAATTATTCCCTTTGTTTATTATCAAAATAAAAATATTAGCAATTGGCTAGAATTAATAAACAAACCTAATTTTTATTGTCTAAAAATTATTTAGTCATAAAATAGATAAAGTTATCGATATATCTCTACTGACAATGAGGAAGATGTGTTATCTATTTCTATTGGACTGAACGCTTAACTTTAAAAATAAATAAACTATTCCAGCAGAAGCAATCCTTTGCCTTTTGTATAACTGAAAGGTGGTTACCATGAAAGAATTATTAGAAAAACTTGAAAATAATAGTTTTATTGATAAGGTCAGAATGGATCTTGAATTTGATGTAAAGGACTACCAAGAATTATTAAAAATTTTGAATGAAATAAAGCATTATACTCATAATCATAATCTAATTGAAAAAGACTAGCGTCTTATTTTATATGAAATACTGAAAATTAACACATATTTGGTATCTCAATCTAAAAGATGATCCAAATAAAAATAAATCTTCTATTGTTAGTCAACTTGAAGATGCATGGATAGAGTTAGATTCACTAATTGAGAAGAAATTCTTGGTCAAGGACAATAATTAATGGAAAAAGAATTATTATGTATTTTAAAAATATGAGACACATCCTGATTTTTAGGTGACACTATTAAAGATATAAATCAAGTAGGAGGTATGGATGATACAGTTTTACATATTGCAGCTAGAAATAATTTCTTTTAAATGATGCTCTTTGTATTTCTTCAAAATGGGGCATTGATCGATCTTAAAGGGGACTTAGGATATACTCCCCTACATTATGCATGCATGTTTGGAAATATAGAAATGGTGAAATTACTCCTTGATAATGGATCTGATAAAAATATACAAAATGAATTTGGAGAAAATGCCGTTAGAATTGCAATTAACTCATCCAGCGAAAAATAAAGAGAAGATAGTAAAACTATTAAATAATTTTAGAAAACGTAAATAAAAATAGATTATAAATCAATCAAATGGTGCCATATCTTAAAATGTAGAAAGTAAGACATGAAAAACAATCTAATTTTTATTAATTAAAATCAAATGTCAGATAAACCCAAAAAAATGAAGATGCTTTTACATTTAAATACACTTTTACTAAGCTCGATAGAAAATCCTAGTATAGATAATGATTGTTTCATAGAATTATTTAGCTATTATTCCAACATATCCCAAGGAGAAGTAAGTGAACTATTTAATTTACTGCAATCTTTAACCAAAAATGAAATCAATATAATTCATGATTTTTTAGAATATATTTCAAGTTTATCAAAGACTTAGGACTATGTTGTGAATTTCAAAACTTCTAACGGGAAGTAAAATATACAAGAAAGAAATTATCTAGAGGAAAAATTGGGCCTACTTTTTCCAGTTTTCAAAGTTGATAAAATAACATCATAAGTTTTGATGATAGTGACAACTCTTATATATTTTCTATAACGCAACTATCTACTAAAAACTTGGATTGAGATAACATACGATGATTTTCTCTCAATACTTGAATCACTAGAGTGGCAAGCTTTTACTAATAAGGCTTTTATTATATTTTACCCTTGCTGTTTAAAATATATTTTTTCTAATTTGTCTAAATTTCATTTATATGGTTACGTTGTTGACTTTTTATATATTGCCCCTAAGAAACCAAAGTACTGATATTTAACACTACTCAAATCAACTTAATCATTGATTTTTAAAAATAATCCAAAAATTTTAACCAGGAAATTAGTGTCGAAACACATAACAAGTACTATTCAACTTTATTTATAACTTCCCCGACCGTAAAGAGGGCGGTCGGGGTCGGTCGGCTCGGTCAATCCGATACATGGTTTGTGATTTATGGAGTATACTTTTATGTTCAAATTAAAAATTATTTCCTGAGGATTTTTCAATATATGTATTAAGCGTAAAGTAGAAATTAAAAGTTAGATAAACTTCCTAAGCTGGATAATAAACTATTTGTTATTTATTGCTAAGTATCAGGAAGTAGAAATAATACCTGATATTTCTCTTTTTAATTATGAAGAGGCTTTAAAATGAAAAATAGATACCTAGAGTGTAATTATCCCGAAATATCAAGGTGTTTTTGGAGTATTGACAAGTCAGGACAGGGAGATGGATGGTTTTAAATAAAATTGATAATACCATTTTTCATTATAATCATGATGCTGGAGAGTATACCAGATCTTGCTTTTACAAATTTAGGATAGATTTCACAATTTATCCAGTTGGCTTTGTTATACAGAGATTTAGAGCACCTATTAGATGAAGGAGAGACATTTACGGATAATATAAAACTGAGTTTATATATTCAGTAAATAGTATAAGTAATAATTTGTTTGATGTTTATCCATTTAAGTATTTTTTTAATTGGAATATTCAATAAATTTATTAAGCAAGTCGTAGCCCGCGCAAAGCCTTCAGTCCTGATGTAGAGTGTATGTGGTTCGCATACAGTTTCTATTTTTCAGACGACCCTCACTTTTTTCGAAGTCGTCTGAAATATTGGTTCTTTAACATCTAGGCCAAAACCGCCTACGAATATGGTCAGGACGGTCGGTCGGTTTGTGAATCAGGATCCGATTGAGTTATGGGGTGGGGATAATCTTTATGGAAGAGGATAGGATTATGTTGGATAGATTATATTTAATCAAACTGATTGATCAGTTAAGAAAGTTTGAAGGTTCAGAAGAGGATGAAGAGGTACTCCTTGAAAAATTAGTAATTTGGTCACAGATCCAAATATATCCGATTATATATATTGGACAAACATGAGCTCCGAGGAAATAGCTGATAAAGTACTTAGTTACAAACCTATTATCCTTCCTGATTTAAGAAATTTTAGTCTACATGAAATTTTTAGTTTTAATGTAACGTATATGTGGAATACACATGTACTATGTGTAATAAAACGACCTAATAAGAAATGTTGATTATTTGACAAATTATAACTGAAAAAGGAGTGATGAAAAATGAAAAATTAAGAGTTTAGTTGAGAAAATGGGTGGAGTTCAAAGGTTTTATATTTGAACCACTGATTCCTACATCTAGAGAATCAATGTCTCAAATTTTTAGATATTACTAAAGAAGAATTTTTCAGATTATTTGGATTATCTTGAATTATTTTGGTGGAGAGACAGGATTTATAAAAGAATTTAAGTTAACCCCATATAGTGATTTGCCTGAATATTGTTATCCTGATGACGATATTCCTGTGGGTGGTAATATCGAATGGAATGGTGGTGATTTAGGTTTTTTATGGTGAAAAATATAAACTACCAGAAAATTCCCAAATTAGTGAAAGGCTTTGAAAAATACAAAAATAGAATACCAGATAATTTTCTACCAATATCAAGTAATGAATTTGGTGATTTGATTTGTCTATGTACTCAAGGAGAAAGAATTGGGCAAATTTTCTATTGGGATCATGAAAATGAATGGGATGAAGAAGATTATTTTGATGAATTTGGTGTACAAATGCTCTGAAGAAGTAAAATTCCAAAAATATCTATTTAATTGGTAAAAATCTATATGATTGCTTTAGCAGAATGATTCCAGTTTAATAATTAAAAGCAAGCCGTAGCCCGGAGAAAACCTTCAGTCCTGACGTAGGATATGTGCGGTATGTACGCACGCGGTTTCGCCTATCAAAACCACATCAACGAAGACGGAGAAAGCCGCCAACAAACCCACTACTTCTACTGTGACCAAATCGGCATCCCGCGTGAGATGACCGATAGGACAGCAAGCTCTTGTGGTTCGGCAGTTACACCGGCTGAGGCGTCTAAAAAGAGGAAAACCGAGGTAACGGATAACGCATAGCAACCCTTCCGTTTACAGAATCAGTATTGCGATGAAGAAACAGGGTCGATTACAACTTCTTCAGGTACTACGACAGTAGAATCGGACGGTTTAACAATCAAGATCCCATAGGATTAGTGGGCGGGGAGAATTTTTATGCTTTTGCGCCTAATGCTCAGGTGTGGGTTGATCCTCTAGGGTTTGAATAAATGCTGTGAAAAATAGCAAAAGTTAAAACAGAACCAAATACAGCATGTCAGGTAGAACAGATGGTACATGGACAACATATTGTCGCCGATATTGCCAAATCTATCGGAGGAACAACATTAGAAATGTTAATTGAAGCTAGAAAAATTATCATGCCTACGTGGGATCAAAATAACCAAGCAAGCATTAAAGCATGGGAAGATATTTCATCAGAGTATGCAACATGCGCTTCTGGTACTGTAACAGGCGTTATTGGCAAAGATCTGCGACCAGGAAATATATGGGAAAAATAGAGAATTACCCGCTTTGAAGAACAATCCTAATATAACAAAAATAGTAATAATAGATCCTAAAACAAAGATTTCAACTGTTATAATTCAAAGGTAATGACTATGGATGATTTCGTAATTAAAATTTCAAGAGGTATGTTAATTGTTTCTTTAAATGGACATGAAATTTCATTTGAAGGAGAAATGTTCTTTCCAAATAATGAGTTTCACTTTTTCCCTATATGTGAAAAACAGCAAAAATTTACTAAGACCAACCAAATTTTAAGTAAGGAAGAGTTAGATAATATTTTAGAACATTTAAAAAGAATTTATTTTAAAAATAGAGTATTAGACATAATTTTTCTAAATTTAATTATCAACTGTAGAAGTAGCCCAAAGCTGCAGCTCCGCATGAAGCCTCCAGTCCTGACGTAGGATATGTGAGGTCACACACGAACCCTTGGCACAGGTACATAACCAGACCAACGAAGAAGGCGAAAGACGCCAACAAACCCGCTACTTCCACTGCGCTAAATCGGCATTCGCGCGAGAGGACCGACATCTACGGTAATCTCCTGTGGTACGGCGAATACACCGCCTGGGGTCGTCTGAAAGAAGAAACCAAGGTAACGGATAGCGCATACCAACCCTTCCGCCTGCAAAACCAATACGCCGACTGTGAGACGGGGCTGTATTACAACTTCTTCAGGTATTACGAACCTGATGCGGGGCAGTTTGTGAATCAGGCTCTGATTGGGTTGTTGGGTGGAGAGAATTTAGTACCAATTGCGCCTAATGTAGTGGGTTTGGGGTGGATGTTTTGAGACTCTACAAAAAGGTCCTTATGGGCGATGGTAATCTCGGTAGTACTAGAGCAAACTCACAACAGCTTGGTAGAAATATGGCATCGAAGGTCGGTCAGTTATGTCAGGCCAGGTCAGCAGATCACATAGTAGCATCTGGTAGTAAAGTAAATCGGTGGGAACCTGATATAGAATCTCGTCAGATTATAATATTGATATTAATGATCCTACTAATGGGATCGTTGTTGGTCATCCTCGCCTTCATAATGAAATGCATAATAGAGAATTTTATGAAAAGGTACGAGATCGATTATGTAGTAGAAACTATGAAGAATAGAGACGTGGAAAAAGCAATTAGACGTGCTTTTGGAGACGTACTTTAAGACAGATTGGTATGTAATACTTAAGGAGGTAGCAGGATGAATTATTCTGATGATATATTTGAAAAGTTAGTTGCTACAATCGAAGAGGCAACAAGTCAGGGACTATAGATTTGTTCAATTCTGACAAATGAAACTTTCTTTACTTTTGTGTTAGTACCACAGGTGAGGCACTTGCTCCTTTGTGAGTGCTTGGTCATATGAAGCACTAAAAACAAAAAGCATTGCTCAAAAATTGGGATGCTTACGATATTGCAGATTTTAAATGGTCTTCGATAGATAGTCCTTACTTAGAGTTTGGTTCACAATATTTCCATCAAGTAAACCAAGCTTTTCTTAGATCGTATTGATATTCACTCATTAAAAACAGAAGTGGAATATGAAAAGAATTCAATTTCCGGATTAATGTGATGGAGGAAGCACTTCATCGGTGTGATATGAAGGAATATTCTCCTTAAAATCAAGCTCGTTCAGAAATAATGATTAATGTTGAAGTATTACCACCCGATTATACAAATACTATTCGTGCGAAAAATTAAATCCCTATCGAATCAATCCAATTTTGGTTAAAAGAAGCTGCTGAAACTGTGGAATAATAACCTTTCTTGATAGTAAGCAAGCCGTAGCCTGCACAAAAACTTCCAGATGACCTTATATGTTGCGCTCCATGAAATAATCTGATTTTGCATTATTCTAGTAGGAATACGGTCAATTGGTCCCTCAAATCTTTACATGACTGTAGTTCGCATACAGGGTCCTGCCAGTGTGATGCGTAACAAAACAACCTAAGAAGAAATGTTGATTATTTGACAAAATTATAACTGAAAGGAGTAATGAAAATGAAAAATTAGAGTTTAATTGAGAAAATGGGTGGAGTTGTAAGGGTCGGAGCAAAGCCTTTTCGATCCTGTATCACGAAAAATAATGTCAAAATTTCTAGATGTTGATAGAAAAGAATTTTCTGATTATTTAGATTATTTTGACGTGTTTTGGAGGAGACATATCTAAATGAAGTATTTTATAAATTAACCATGTATAACAATGGACTACCAAGCTATTGTTATCCCTCTGATTCACTAATAGAAAATGTGTAATAAAGAAAGGGATTTTGGTTGTTTCTATGGGGAAGGGGAATCGTATCAAACTGGCTATTCATTGAGCAATGCTATAAAAAATGGAAAATAGGATTCCTACGAATTTTATACCTATTGCTGGAGAATAACTGCAGGAGATAGGGATATGTCTTTGTATAAAAGGGGATAGGACAAATTTTTATTGGTACCATGAAAAACGAATGGGATGAAGAAGATTATTTTGATGATTTTGGAAAAACTATGTCCTGAAAGAAGTAAAGATGCAAAATATGTATTTAGTTGGAGAAAAATTTGTATGACTGTTTTAATCGTATGGTCTTAGAAGAAGAATAATTGTCTGAAATATTGGTTCTTTAATAATCCGATTATTAATCAGCATTAAAAGGCGTCGAAAACATTCGTTCTTTAAAAATTTTTATTCACGCACTGGGCAAACCTGATCTACCGCCAGTCGCCAATGGCGAAAAACCAATATTACCAATACGATTTAAAAACCAACTCGTCCGCGCCGAAATCAAAAAGCCCGCCGGAAACACCGAGATCTGGACATACGCCTATGACCCGTTTGGACGACGTCTCCAAAGAACGCCAAGACAAACTTGCCTGGACGAGCACCTGAACCGAAACGCACCCACTTCGTCTGGGACGGAACGCGATTACTCAGGAGTACACCTACAAAAGGCGACTACACCTATATTTACACCGACCAAGACAGCTACGAAACCCTCAGCCCAAGTCTTCAGCAACAACCAAGACGAAGCGCAATATCTCGCCTATTTCCACAACGACCAAATCGGCATACCGCGCGAGATGACCGACATCCCGGCAATCTCTATGGTACGGCGAATATACACCGCTTGGGGTCGTCTGAAAAAGATGAGCGTGTCTATCGGAATGCGCATCAACCGTTCTAGACTGCAGACCAATACTTCGATGAAGAGACCAGACTGCATTACAACCCGATGCGCTATTACGAGCCTGAGATCGATCTGGTTTGTGAATCAGGACCCGATTGGGTTGGTAGGTGGGGATAACCTTTATTCGTTTGCTAACAACGCTACTAGTTAGACAGATTGTTTGGGGTTGTTGCCAGAGTTTAGGGTATTGCGGTTATAAAATCCTCGACATAAGAATGATAAATTATCAGTGCATGAGTTATTACAAAATGCTAATTTATTTGATCCTAAAAATTGAAAGCACAATCGGCAATGGATAACATTGAGTTAAATACAAATTTAACTAGATATGGAATCTATATAGGCTTGTTAAGAAGAGGATGGGAAATAAAAATGATTAAAGCTATTCAAGAAAAAGTTATTTTGAACGAGATTAAGAAAATTAGCCTTAATCGAATAGGGAGGAAATATTCCTAAATATTTTTGATGATAAACAAGATTGTATTTCAGAAATGATGTTTTTATGGATGTTTTGAACATCCATTAAAAAACTAATTTTGTCTTATCTATTTTCTTGCCTAAAAATCATGATATTATGCTTGATAATAATATTTATCCTAATTGTGCAATAAAAGTTTTTACTCATCCAAAATCTGAGAAAGTGAAATTACTTCATTTACAAATATGGACTTAAATAGAATTTATTTTGAACCGTATAGGAAAGCAAATAGTGATGATTTATCTGGTTTAGTAACAGTAGGAGGAGAATTGCAACTGATTCAAGAAGAAGAATATTATTATAAAAATTTAGAAGAAAACGGATATTTGTACTTGATGAGTATAGATGAAGATTATTACCCAGATAATCTTCTTAATGGTATTACCCTTTTAATTATGGGGCATTGTATATATATTACAAAGAGAATAAAGATAATATTGATGTAGTAGCTGGATTTTTGGCAACATTCTTAATTCATCAATAATACTTCTTTCATTAGTCAAAGCCGTAGCCCGGAGAAAATCTTCAGTCCTGACATGGAGTGCGTGCGGTACGCACGCGGTTTCTATTTTTCAGACGACCTTGATACCTTCTTTGAGATCGTGTGAAATATTGATTCTTTAACAACCTCATCAGCATCATCGCCCCCACTTGTTACACCACAAGATACAGCTACAACGCCCTAATGGTGCCCTGAAACCGTTACCGACACTTACAATACTAAGCTATGACGCCTTGGGCAGAAGAATAGGCATAGTCCTTTTAATTTGAGAAAGTAACTAGATAACAACATGCACGCTTGACCCTTTATAGGAATCTAGGAGATTAGCTATGAAAGCAATAGAAATTTTAAAGAATTTTTGTGGAAGAAAAATTATCAACTGAAGAATTGGAAATGGCGTTGTATTCCAATCAAGAATTAATTTCCTGTTGGAAAATACTAAAGCTAAACCTTATATGAATAGTAATTCCACTTATGAATATTTAATTAGTCAGGATTTGACATCTCTTGATACAAAGTTAAATTTGGTGGATATTTTCAGGAAATTTTAGATTACATGCATATCCCGTACTCTTCGAATTCAACGACAGATTTTGATTTGATTTTGGAGGCTACTCCTAACTGGATACCAGCTGATATGGGTTATTTAAATTCCTTTGTATGATAAGTACAAACCTAAGACGGTGACCACTTTTAAAAAGATCGTTATGGGAACATTTCATTTGCATGGATAAACATCCCAAATGGTTACAGGAGCCTGATTAGCCTATCGTTGATAATATTCCCGCAATGTTTTCTAGGGCAGTTAGATATATCGAAGTTGAAGCATGATACTGCTTATTTGTACATTTTTGGGATAAAAACAGACAGATATATAGAAGTAATACAGTCTCTATAAAATGAGCAAGCTGTAGCCAATGAAATCTACAATTCCGATGTAGAGTGCGAATGGAACGCACGCACGCGGGACTCTGCTTCTCAGACAGCCTCGAAGAGGAAGCCAGATTCGTTTGGGACGGCGACCATTTACTGCAAGAAATCCAACCGGACGGCAGATATACCTATCTCTATACCGATCCCGACAGCTACGAACCTGGCACAGGTCCGCAACTGAACCAACGAAGACAGCGAAAGCCGACAACAAACCACTACTTCCACTGCTACCAAATCGGTATTCCAAAAGAGATGACCGACATCCACGGCAATCTGTTGTGGTACGGCGAATACACCGCTTGGTGTCGTCTGAAAAAGGATAAGCGGGTTTATAAGGACGCGCATCAGCCGTTCAGACTGCAGAACCAATACTCGATGAAGAGACAGGGGCGACTACAACCTGATGCGGTATTACGAGCCTGATACTGGACGTTTCATCAATCAGGATCCGAATGGGTGGACCCATTAGGCCTTGCTTCAAAAAGCAACTTCAAAAAATGCAACCATATAGATTTTCGGATGTTAGTGTAAAAGGACCTCATGCTGATATTTTTTTGTAGGAAATAAAAAGTAACAGAAGTCCTTTAACCTTAGATAATAAAGGGGAAATAATATGGAAATGTTTCGGTGATATGAAAAGTGCTACTTCCAAAAATTAAAGAGTTGCTGATGACATAATTTCTGAACTGAAAGACAACTCACAAATTGATGTCATCAGCAAAAAGATCAGCTAAAAAGGCTCTGACTGATTTTTGAAGGTGATTTAAATGACCTCAAAAGTAGCACTAGAAGAAAGGATATAGCTAAAAAGAGGAAATGAAAAATTTAGGAAAATGTTAATCGAGGTTATTATGGATATCGCATCTTTTCTTAAAAACAGGCAGATTTGAAGATTTGTCTGTAGGGTATGTCATATAGTAGTTTTCAAAAAGCGGAAACAATTCAAACATTCGTCCAAATGGTTATACGATGACGATAATATAGAAAGTGGTTTTCTATGGAAGGGATTAGAAATTGGTTTTAGGGATGAAGTTATTTATTTGCTATCAATAGATCCTTATTTCAAAGGTGTAACTATTGCTATATATAAAATTAATAGGAAATTAACTATTGAAAAATTTGTACAATATTTGGTTTTTGCCGATATTAAATGGAAATTTGTATCAAGGGAGGAGGGGAACATGAGTGTGAGATAAAAACAGAAGGAGGAGTTTCTATTATTTTCACATTTGAATTAGATGGTTTAAGAATCTCTAAATTTTCGGTCTCATAAAAATAAACGTGATTAGATCAAGCTTTCCCCACAAGGTCCCCTTTTTCAAATACAAAAACTCTAAAAATATAAATCTTTCAAATATTTAGACGTTTTATATTGCTCATTAATTTATGTAAAACTAACACTAGCTGTAGGTTGAGTCTAGCAAGCCAGAAGCCCACACAAACCCTCAATCCCAACGTAGGGTGCGTGCGAACGTAGGCAGTTTCCGCCTTTCAGACAATCTCGAAGATGAAACCTGCTTCGTTTGGGACGGCAAATATACCATATCTACACCGATCCTGAAAGCTATGAACCCTTGGCGCAAGTCCACGACTGGTCAACCGAAGGCGGCGAAAGCTGACAACAAAACCCACTCACTTCCATCAGCGACCAAATCGGCATCCCGGAGAGATGACCGATGACGAAGGCAAAGCTGGTTTCCTTCTTACAAAAGAAAAATGAAAAATTTTGGTGTCCTGATATTCCTCCCTGAAGAGTGTGCAAGAGGATACTGAATTTGAAAAATTTGAAGACGGCATAGAAAACTTTGATGAAAGAAAAACTAGAGGAAATTAAAAATTTGAATAACCAATTTTAAAAATATTTTTATTTAGCAAATCTAACAATAAATAACACGCATGCTGTCTGAAAACACTATCCTAAACCTTTTCAGACGGCCTTCGTTCTTTAACAATTCAACTTCTCACTACCGTTTACGGACGCGTCGGCAAAGTCGCGCGGTTTCGCCTACCGACACTCTGCAATACGACAGCTACGACCTCTGGCACAGGTATGCGACTGGACCAGTATGCCGACCGTGAGACGTGCGTACAACTTCTTCAGGTATTATGAGCCTGATGCAGGTCGGTTTGTTAATCAGAACTCGATTGGGTTGGCTGGTGGAGGATTCAATGAATGGTTCTGCTGTTCAATGGCGGATAAATTGGAAGGAGCAAAAACTAAACGTGGTGCCATCATGAGGATTAAGAATTTTGCTGAAAAGTTTACTCGTGGTGGTAAAAATCTATTGGGGATGTTGAGGAATATAGATTAATACCCTATTATGTTAAAAATATAATTAACATTATTTATGAATAAAAGAGGATGTTATATGATTGATTCAACAACTAAAGATATGATTTCGTGTGGATGGGGACATCTTTTCAAACACCTGATGAGTTTAACGAATATACAGATGGAATGGAGGACTCAGATTCTCATTGTCCAGCTTTTGCAGATTTTTGGAGTTTCATTTATTGATTCTGATTATTTTGTGGCATTCCAGACAGATATGGAGAAATTGTAGCCAGTTGAAGTGTTAGCAGAGAAGTTGGGGCACACCCAATCAAAGTTATAAAAAGATATTGTGAAAGTAGCAAAGAGAAAAGGAATCAAATGAAGGTAATTCTTTTATATTACTATTCTAATGCAAATATTTTGATGAGGAAAAATCCAGATAAACTTTATAATGATCTGAAGTTTATAGGAACTTTTAAAGACCCAAGAAAAAATATCGCTAGTGATAGTGAAATATTGGTCAGGATATCCACTCGTACGGCAGATATACCTATATCTACATCGATTCCGACAGCTACGAACCTTTAGCTCAAATCTTTGACAACGCTAAAAGACGGTAAAAAGCAGTATTATGATGAGAGACCCGGGCTGGATTACAACCTGATGCGGTAATATAGAACCTGAGGCCGGGCGGTTTGTGAATCAGGACCCGATTGGCTTATGGGGTGGGAGAATCTTTATTGGTTTTGGGCCTAATGCTCAAGTTTTGGTGATTTTCTAGATCTTTAGAAAAATATCCTCCAGCAAGAAGACCTGGAGGCTATAGAACCTCATGACATGGATTCCCATGGCAGATTGATCCCCAAAGCAAATTAAACGAGCACTAAGTCAAAGTTACAGTATTTCAGAGAACTAGAGCACTTTAAAATGAATGAGCATGAATGGAAGCCTTATATACTTAAATAATCCTGCCACTAGCCAAGCTATAAAAATGCTACCTCCAGAGTGGCATATTTTATATCCTTCATATCTTCAATTTTTAGAACTAGCAATGGATTATTTGGAGATGAGATAACCCTTTTGGAAGTCGAGGATATCCAACAAAGGAATATTGACTATGAGTAAAAGAATATTTGCCGAATTTTCTTATGATTGGAGATAATGGTGGAGGGGTTTGCTATTCTGATGGATAATAAAAAAATCAAAAATATTTTTGCTGTCGGCATGGGGAGTAATGAGGAAGACTCCTTAGAAAAATATCATCTTCTTTAGAAGATTTTCTATTAGTAAAAAGGAATGTTTAATTATTAGTAGCCGTAGCCCATAAAATCTTCAATCCTGACGTAGGGGTATGCGGTATGTACGCGGTTTCTGTTTTTTCAGACAGTCTCAATCTGTTCTTTGAGACCGTCTGAAATATTGGTTCTTTAATAATCCGATTATTGATCAGCATTAAGGCTGTCTGAAACATTCGTTCTTTAAAAATTTCTCATTGACGCATTGGGCAACCTGATCTACCGCAGTTGCCCGACGACGAAAACCAATGTGACCAATACGATTTAGAAAAACCAGCTCGTCCGTGCTGAAATCAAAAAGCCCGTGGGAAATACCGAGATCTGGAGATATGAGTTCAAGTCCCAATTGGGGAAAAAGGTAAAAATAAACAGGGACTAACGTGGCATCATCATGAGGATACAAAAGGTTGGTGCTGGTTGATTATAATGACCATAGAAGAAATCATGATCTTATCACCCACAAAGAAAAAGGTGGAAGAAGTATATGGGAGGTGGTAAATCAGGTCAACGAGGAAAATTAAACGGTCGCACATTGGTAAACCATTAGGTAAATGTTAATTTAATCACAGAAGGAACAAAAATGAATTTAGATAAATTTTATAGAAGAAAAATTAGTATATCAGAAGTTATTGATTGTAGCTGGGATTATTCAATGATGATGATACTGATAATTTGCCAAATTTTCCATACTATATATTTCTTCTGATGAAGATGAGAGTATTCTTTGATTTAGAGACAGTTTGTTATTTGGATAACGGCCCCAAAAATAATGGATGGAAAGAAGTTTTTTCCTGATTTTGTAAACGAAAAATGGATTAGATATTTTATGTAGTGGGATGGGTCTATGGATGTTTACGATGACTTAGATGAACGTATCCAAATTTTACAAAAGATCAATTTATTGATGCTCTAAATTATTACATGGATAATAGATGATTACATTGAATTTAAAATCTATATTTAGTATTATTTTAGATTTCCTCTCTACGATTACGGATATATTAGTGTAAGGAAACTAGGAGACTTATCTACATTACAAACTTACTGTTACTTACGAACCCTCGAACTTGGCAGTTTATTTTAATCAGAATCGATTTGTTGAGTAGAGATAACCTTTTCCAGACGACCTCAATATTTTATTAAGGTTGTCTGAAATGATTGTTCTTTAAATAAACATTTTAAAATATACTTCATCTTTACCAATTTCTAAAAGTAATAGTAAGAAAGGAAAAATGATGATCTTTATCAAATATACTCTGCTGTGTTGATAATGAAGAAGCGTATGTGGACTTAAAAACAGGATGATAGAAAAATTGTAGAATTTATTAATTACAATAAAGGTAATTATACAGATGAAGCAGTTTTTATAGCTCAGAGTGGGATATACTCAAAAATATTTCTAATACAGATTTTATTCAAACAATTCCTAAGATGTTATTGTTTCTGAAAACTTTCATTAATAAATTGGCTGATAAATTAAAAATGAATTAGATCCGGCTAAACTTAGAATCAAGAATGATGAATTTAATTTTTCCTGGAAAAATTAAATTAACTGCTGAATTAGTAAATATGGAAAAATCAAATTTTTATGAAATAGATGGAGAAATTTATCGATTATCCACCTCAGTGTTCTTTGAAAATATATCTATTTGAGTTTTGTGCAAAAGAATATAAATGATCGATTTAATTTGGGCTTTTTCTGATAAATTCAAAGAATTGGTTGTAGTACATTTGAAAGATGGAATTTCTTCCTCTAACATGAAATATTCTGTAAAGTAAGTTATAGCAAGCCGTAGCCCGCACAAAATCTTCAATCTGACGTAGGGACGTGCGGCACGTACATGTTTCGCCCATCAAAACCATCAACGAAGACGGAGAAAACCAGACAACAATCTACTACTTCCACAACGATCAACTCGGCATACCGAAAGAGATGACCGACATCCATGGCAATCTTCTGTGGTACGGAGAATACACCGCCTTGGGTCGTCCTGAAAAAGTATCGACGGGTTTACAAGAATGTGTGATCAACCGCTTTGAGACTGCAAAACCAGTATTATGATGAAGAAACTGTCTGCATTGCAACCTGATGCGATTGCGAATCTGGAGGCTAGAGCGGTTTGTGAATCAGGACCGATTGGGTTGTTGGACGGAGGGGACAATGTATACAAGTTCGCTGTTAATGCTCAAGTTCGATTGATCCATTGGGCCTTTTCTCGTAATAGGTTGGCTACGGTTGGAAAAACACCATCAAAAGTAAGTCCTACTAGATAGGGCTGTATGCAGCACATGTTAAGTGCTAAGGAATTGTGTGTGTATGACAGCTGATCAGATTAGTAGTTTAAGACGTATAAGGTGATATTCCTCACATCTGCCAATTTTTGGGATGTAACTCAACGCTAAATCATGCGTACCTATAAATCTGCCCATATGGGACATGCAGGAGAAGATGTTGTGGATTACTGGAATAGAAGGGAAAAATTTTGATCAAAAATCGCCTGAAGTCAGGTCATGGATGAGAGATCAAACTAACTATAGGCTTGAAAAAGGTGCGGGAAAAGGTGGAAACTGTTCTCGTGGTGCACAAAATCAAGTAGATACGATATGACTGTTAATCGGACCAAGACAGAAATCTAATTATGATCATGACTGACATATAAAATCTACATTTAACATTGTTTCATTTTTATTGAGGAGTTGTATGCTATGAATTTAGATGCAGTTAATCCAGAATTAGAATCAAAGATTAATGATTTGAGTCTGTGAGACTTATAATAAACCTTTTTAGAACAAGAAAAGTTATTAAAAGAAGCATTTGAGTTAATACCTAAGCCGTATCCAATGTAGGCGCATCCAACGACAATGGTTACGATTGCTTTTGTTTGGGTTGTATTATAAAAATCAAAAATATGAACAGGCTAAGGAATGGCTGAGTATTGCTTTAAGTGTTGCTGACTTAGGAACCACTACTAGTGAGGACGTATCTGTTAGCTGGTATATTATGACCTGTGAAAAATATGATGAAGCTTTATAAATATTTTGATATTGCTTATACGATGCTGGATATTATCCATTTAGTATTGAGGACAAAAATAGCGGTTTTATAGCGCGTAAGACGAATTAAATCCTCAAGAAAAACTCAAAAGTAAGTTTGATATTTTCAGGACTGAGCCTCTACCAATCGCCATCAATATCACCGATCCCGCCGGTTACCACCAGCTACGCTACAACGCCCGATGTCGCCCGAAACCATTACCGATACTCGTACAATATGACGGCTACAGACCCTTCGACTAGGTCCGCAATTCGACAATCGAAAAACGGTGAAAGGTCGACAACGAACCCCACTACTTCCCTGCAACCAAATCAGTATTCCGCGCGAGATGCACCGATAAAGACGGCAACTTCTTATGATTCGGCAACTACAACGGCTGGTGTCATCTGAAAGAGAATGAGTGGGTTTACAAGAACGTGCACCAGACGTTCAGACTGCAAAACCAATATGTCGATCGTGAGACAGTACGTATTACAACTTCTTCGATATGTATAAAGCCTGAGCGGGTCGGTTTGTGAGATCAGGACCCGATTGGCCTTTCGGGCAGAGACAATCTCGCATCAGTTTGCCTAATGTGTAGGATCGTTGTTGGTCATCCTCGCCCTCATAATGAAATGCATAATAGAAAAATTTCATGAAAAGGTACGAGATAGATTAAAAATGTAAGACTTAAGGAGGTAGCAGGATGAATTATTCTGATGATATATTTGAAAAGTTAGTTGCTACAATCGAAGAGGCAACAAGTCAAATGACTATAGATTTGTTCAATTCGACAAATGAAACTTTTTACTTCTAGTGTTAAATACCACAGGTGAGGCACTTGCTCCTTTTGTGAGTGCTTGAGTCATATGAAGCACTAACAAAGCATTGCTCAAAAATTGGGATGCTTACGATATTGCTGAATTTTTAATGGTCTTCGATAGATAGTCCTTACTTAGAGTTTGGTTCACAATATTTCCATCAAGTAAACCAAGCTTTCTTAGATCGTATTGATATTCACTCATTAAAAACAAGTGGAAGATGAAAAAGAATTTAATTTCCGGATTAATGTGATGGAGGAAGCACTTCATCGGTGTGATATGAAGGAATATTCTCCTTAAATCAAGCTCGTTCAGAAATAATGATTAATGTTGAAGTATTACCACAGATTATACAAATACTATTCAGTGCGAAAAATTAAATCCTATCGAATCAATCCAACTTTTGGTTAAAAAGTCACTGAAACTGTGGAATAATTAACTTTTCTTGATAGTAAGTAAGCCGTAGCCTGACAAAACTTCCAATTCCAACGTAGGGTGTGGGCGTACGAACGCGGTTTCCGATTTTCAGACGGCCATACAGATTCCTGAGGTTACAGTTTTTCAATCAGACGACCCCAAAACTCAAGGTCGTCTGAAAAAGGATGAGCGTGTCTATCGACATTCCCATCAGCCGTTTAGACTGTAAAAACCAATACTTCGATGAAGAAACCGGACTGCATTACAACCTGATGCGGTATTACGAGCCAGAGGCAGGGTCGTTTGTAGAATCAGGATCCGATTGGTTTGTGGGGAAGAAGCAATTTTTATAACTATTCTCAAAATGTATAAGCTTGGGTAGATTTATATGGATTGTCGTCTGGTTGTGATGACGGAGATACAAAAGATAGTAAACTAATTAACCAAAAAGAATTGAAATGGATTTTTAGATCAAATAGACTCAGATCCACATGCGTTTAAAGCTGATTATGTTGGTAAAACGAGCCGTATCTCATTATGATATTTATAAACAAAAATAAAACTGGAGAACTTTTATTAAGAAGAAAAAATTCTTCTGAATTTATTAGAACAGAATTGGTTGCGATGATGCTGAATAATTCAATTAGTAACATTTTATATGGAATCAAATGATTATATTAACATGAGAGAAATAGACAAAATACTTAATATTAAAAATGCTGAGTTTTATAGTAGGAGATTTGATCACCTCACTCAAACAAAAGGTTCAATTTATAATTGTAACACTCTTACTATTCTTTTGGTATAGATAAAGAGAGAAAATTTAAATGAAAAATTAATAAAAATTATGACAAAAATAGAAGACATAAAGAAAAATTTGAACTATATATTTAAAAATATAAGCTAAATAAAAAGAGCTTTATAATTCTACAGCTGGGCCAACGATGAGGCTACTCATGAATATAAAATCTCCTTAAACAAATTCAAATTATTATCTGAGTTAGGAATAGAGTTAAAAATCATTCATTATAATATTTAGTATGAAAGTGTGGATTAATTTTCAAGAGCTAACAAACCCCAAAAAGCAGATCTGAAACTCTAAACCTTCACTTATCCATCCTTCAGTAAGCCTTCCGCCTGCAAAACCAATATGTCGATCGTGAGACGGGGCACATTACAACTTCTTCAGGTATTACGAGGCCTGATGCGGGTCGGTTTGTGAATCAGGACCCGATGGGGCTTTCAGGCGAGACAATCTATATCTTCAGTAGAAACACCATACCCATGAGGAGTCTTACCTCCTGGTTCTAATGGAAAGCCTTATACCATATATAGGGTACTGAAATCCAATTGATAATGTAGTCATAAGTAAAATTATCGTTGTTTGGAGAGATTGGATTAGGGACACAGTATGATTACAAAATCTGTTACGTCATATAGAATCTAGGCATTTGGAAGAGGTGAAAATAGGAAAATGTTAAAAATTAATGAATTGAATTCATATCTTAAAAATAAAGGAGTACCAGAAGATAGTTACTCAATCAATGAAGTGAATGATGAATCATTATGTATTGTTGAAGAAAATAAAAATGGCATATATTCTATTCTGAAAGAGTTGAGAACCGAAGAATATTGTTGCCAAGATGAACATTTGGCAATTCTATATTTTATAAATCGCTTATCAAAAATGTAAAAATTTTCTTTTGAATGAAAAAGCAAACTGTAGCCTGTATAGAAACTGTTAATTATGGTATGGGGTATGTGCGTAACATACACTGACTTACTTTTTAAGCGACATCTAAATCTTCTTTGAAGGCGTTTGAGCTATCGATTCTTTAACAGTTTCATTACCATTAGCAATGGCATTCTATCTAGAGGTCGTTTTTCCTGATGGCTGAGAAGCTAATTGACATGACAAATACAGGAAAGGATATATATTATGTTGAAAATAGAGAATTACCCGCTTTGAAGAACAATCCTAATATAACAAAATAGTAATAATAGCTCCTAAAACAAAGATTTCCAACTGTTATATTTCAAAGGTAATTACTATGGATGATTTCGTAATTGAAAAATTTCGAAGAGTATGTTAATTGTTTCTTTAAATGGACATGAAAAATTCATTTGAAGGAGAAATGTTCTTTCCAAATAATGAGTTTCACTTTTCCCTATATGCGAAAAACAGCAAAATTTACTAAGACCAACCAAATTTTAAGCAAGGAAGAGTTAGATAATATTTTAGAACATTTAAAGAATTTATTTTTAAAAATAGAGTATTAGACATAATTTTCTAAATTTAATTATCAACTGTAAAGTAGCTCAAGCAAGCCGTAGCCCACACAAAAACCTTCATTCCTGACGTGGGGTACGTGCAGTACGTACGCGGTTTCGCTATCAAAAACCCACATCAACGAAGACGAGAAAAACCGACAACAATCTCACTACTTCCACACCGACCAAATCGGTATCCGCGAGATGACAGACAGAGATGGTAATTTGCTGTGGTTCGGCAACTATACCGGCTGGGGTCGTCTGAAAAAGGATGAGCGCGTCTATCGGAATGTACATCAACCGTTCAGATTACAGAACCAGTACTTCGATGACCAAGTGTTGACAATGCTCGCGGTGTATATGATTAATGAAAGAATAAATTATGAATATAGAATTGCATATTGAAAGAGTACAATCTATTTTTAGATCAAAATGGATCTACAAAAGAAATGTAAATTGACGACTTGGTGTGTAATGCACTGATCATTGAGATAAATGAAAATATGACTAAAATAACTAATTCAAATGTGAACTACCAACTCTGTGATGCTATCATTAAAGCTGGTTGGTATGATTTCTCCCAAATAAATATTGGAATCTCTCAAAAAGCTATAGAAGATATAAATTGGAATGATGATGATCCATTAAATGATATGGTAGAAACACAAGGAACTATAGAATTATTAGCTTCGATTCGAAATATGTTACTAGGTATACAACAAAAATCATCTGATAGTTATTACTTTGTTGCAGTGCAAAATGAAAAACGTAATTAACTGGAAAGATGCTTTTAGTAATTTCCCATACTCCGAAGATGGCAAAATAGAGGACGAAAATTTAAAACGTGAATATGAAATTCAATTGTTATTTTTAGATGATTTAAGAAATAGTATAATTACCTTACAGGATATTAAGAAATATAGATAAATGGATGCAAGCCCTAAGTAGACTGTTTAGAAAGATAGGAGTTGAGTTGATGGAGTCACAGGAATTAACTTCGAAATTTTTGCTGGAAAGTGTTTTTAGAATGTACAGATTTTTGTAGTAAATGAGGTGCCAAACTTATACAGTGCAGTAATGAGAGATTAAAGCAAGACGATGAAGTATTCTTTATGAATTTTGTTGAAGATGAGGATGGTCAGGATGATTATTATGGATATGTCTATAATAAAACAAATGGAAAAATCTACGAATATGCGTTCCATGATGACAAATTAGTGAAAAATAGGAAGTTGTCTTTACTGAAAAAGAAAAATTGGAGAGTTAACAACGAAAGATATTCTTGAATTACCTATAATAGACTTTATACTGTAATCCTTCTTTGAGGTCATCTGAAATGTTTGCTCTTTACAACCTCATCACTAGTCAGCATCAAGGTCGTCTGAAACTAACTTTAGACGACCTTGTTGTACCGTATTCAACCGTTAGCATGCTTCTACGACAAAGTCGGCAACCTGATTCAAAGTGCCGACCAAAAGAGGCGGTGTAATCAACCTGATCATGTATGCGAATTGCGATTAGAGGCCCTGATACACGATCTAACTTAAAAAATGCTTGATACCTTTACAAACGGCATATCGGCACACAACAAATTTGGCGTCAAATAAGGAATTTTACCTGTAGGTACTCCTATAAAATCCGTATTCTATAGGGATATTAATCACATTTATAAATTGGAGATTGTTATGAATTTATCTAAAATAATTAAACATTATAGAAATTGTTTGTCTGACTTGCCTGATGCTCCTTTTATACGGGAAATATTCCTCAAGGTGTGGATAGGATAAGTGAACAACTAGAGCTAATTTTTGGCACCTGAACATAAACAATTTTTTATTATGTAATGGGGTTCTTTTTGGAGATATAGAATTATGGAGTACAGAAGAGATATTGGATAGACAATATAGAGTACCAAAAATTTACAAGATTATACTTATGAAATAGGACAAGTTTTATATGAACCAATTTTTAAATAGGCTCAATGATCAAGTAACATTTAATGTTAATAGTAAAAAGTATTCCTTTCTCTTCATTTATTGAGGAATATATGTTTGAAGTAGATATAAATATATATTTGATGGTGCTGATATAGATGGTATGTGGTACACCTTTCTACAAGATAACCCTATTTAGAATCTAAATTGTGTAAGGACGACCTCTACTAAATCGCCTCTCCCGACGGCAAAAGTGCTCAAAGATCAGCAACAACCTCGGCGAAGAATGGATGTTCGACCACCGCAAAGACCATACTCGTCGTTACCGACACCCACAATACGACAGCTACGACCCTTGGCGCAAGTCCGCGATTGGACAACCGAAGACGGTGAAAGCCGCCAACAAACCAACTACTTCCATCGCGACCAAATCGGCATCCCGAAGAGATGACCGATAAGGACGGCAACCTCTTGTGGTTCTACAACCATACCGGCTAGTTGTCTGAAGAGGAAACCAAGGTAAAAGGATAGCGATACCACCCCTTTCGCCTGCAGAATCAGTATACCGACCTTGAGATCGGGCACACATACTTCTTCATGTATTATAGCCGGATGCGGGGCGGTTTGTTAATCAGGACCCGATTCTGACTGGTGGGATGCGCTTGCACCAAATACTCAAGATTGGCTTGATCTATTAGGTCTTTGCTCTAATTCGAAATTACCTAATGCAGATAAGGCTATCATTGGACCCCAGAAAAATCTACGGATATGCCTTAAATACAGAACACCCTGTAGGTGGAAAAAGCAAAGGTTTTCAATCTGCATTAGATTTAATCAATCAATGTAGATAAGTTGATTAAAAATCAACAAGGTGTTTGTGAAAACCCAGCAACTCCAGGCAAAATGTGATGAATATGGGCAACGCTATACTGTTGATATTCCAATGATCTGGTCCAATTGGACGACCGCCACAGTTAGAACTGGTTGGATAATCGATAGCGGACAATCAATTCCACGATTGGCACACATATGTTTTATAGTTAATTATTAAGGAGTTTGACAGTGAAATATTCACTTTAGAAGTAGTCAAATTGCAACAAGATCTTCCTGGTTTTAATTTACAAAAGGGAGACATCGGTGCTATTGTAGAAGTTTATTCAAATCCTTATGAAGCATATGAGGTTGAATTCTCGATACTAAAGGAAGAACAATCGCACTACTAACTTTGGTAGCCAGAACAATGACGCCATTTCTTGATATATAATATTATTCTTTATAAATCTTATAAGCAAAGCCGTAGCCTACATGAAAACCCTTCAATTCCGCTCGTAGTGAGCGGCAATCATGTTGTTTCTGCCTTTCAGATGACCTCAATCGAGGTCGTCTGAAACATTTGTTCTTTAACAACTTCATTAGCAATGGCATTCTATCTAGAGGTCGTTTTTCCTGATGGCTGAGAAGCTAATTGACATAGACAAATACAGGAAAGGATATATATTATGTTGAAAAATATTGAATAATTTTTGATGGAATTGTATTGGGTCAGGCTGACTTTGATGATGTTATTTTAAATAATCCTATTTATTCATTAGAGTTTGATGAGAAAACACAAGATACAATCCTGATTCAGAATTGATTACTGTATCCTCCTTGAGGAATTGTGATGAATTTTGCTAAATGGAAAAGTTATTAACTTTTTCAAATCTTGAAAAATAGAAGAGGAGGATCCTCAATAGAAGTCTCGGATGAAGAAAATATATTTTATATTTTTCCAAAATATAATTTTAGTTTTATATGTTGACTATAAGTGATATTTGTTTCTGCAGATATTAATTTACGATGAGAGTATAAGAGATTTATATGATAATAAAGGCAAAAAGTACTAGACTTTCAAAAAGTAAACTTAAAACTCAACTCTAAATCATGATAATTAATATTTATTCCTTATAAGGCATAGCGATTTTGAATTAAATTGTTCTCTATCAGATGTTATAAGAAAATATTATCATATCAAAACAATGTTATCCTGAAGGTATATTATAGAGATAAACAATTGTACTAAGGTTTGATAATGAAAAGTTAACTGAGGTTACAATTTTCAGATAAGAAAGTAGAGTTTGCAATATACTATAATGAAAATGGACTATCATCAGCGGGCTTACTGAGTTATTAAGTCAATATGATGTTATTGAGAGAACGAAATCTAAATATCTTTTCAAAAGAATTAGGTCTAGTTGCAGAAAAGATCTGTCCGAATTTCGTGAACAATCATTATTAAAAATTTTGCAATTTATAGACCTATTACTAGCTGGTAATCACAAGTAAGCTATAGCAAACTTAACAAAATTAGATCCCAAAACAGGTAAACCTATACAAATTAGAAGCTATGATGCAAAAGGGAACTCCGTAAAGACATCGACTTTTGATCATAACCATGGTTTTGGAGACCTTCATGCACGTGACTGGAAATATCCATCGATAAAGCACCAAATAAAAGTCCCTAGAGAAGGACGAGTATTAACAAAAATGGAAAAATTCAACTCAAAATTTGGCAAATGTGCACAAGTATTCCCTAGATTAAGTAGCTTAACAACCAGATTTATAAGGAGTAAGCCTTTTGTTACGCTAATTCAATTAGCTAATGTCAAGATTTAGATTTTCCATGAAAAATCCAGATAAATGTGGGGCAAAAAGAAAATGAATATACATGACAAGGAAATTGTTGGTATATAGAAAAATGATCTAATTACTGTATTATCTTCATCTGATGAAAAATAATATCTAATTCAGTAATCTTTTAACAACGTTTTCGGACCTAAAAATATTATTTTTGACATATATGAATGGGGAAAAGAAGATATTCCAAATGAAAATTATTAAACTTTTTCCTTTGTATAAACCTTCGAAAATCTGCAATAATGCTGAACATTACTAGCTAAATAGTCCATCAGGTCGCACAAGAACAAACCCTGTCCAGTTCGGCCTCGAAGAGTTCATCCGGTGTTCGGTATCCGAGAAGCTCTGCGAAACCCATTACACCAGAGTTCGACCTGAGCTATCTGCTCATCTGGAATAGCTGTCGATCCGTTTTCCTTTCGGAACAAACCCCACGAATTAATCCGTTATGGCGCTCCACCGATCCTTTTCGCAGGATGTGTAGGATGGGCAAAATAGACCAGTGTTTTACCCAGAGTCTCTAAATCAGACAGTGTCGAAAAACTCGAACTGTTGTCTGTGGTGATTGTCTTAAAGACATCATCCCAGTGTTCTTCAAATTGAGAATGAACTGTTGATAGAGCATTCATGACGCTGTTCGGATTACGACCGGGGATGCGAATCATCCAGTACTCCCTGGTCTTTCGCTCAATCATGGTCAATAGGGCATCATCGTTATTATTTTTTGAGCCGATAACAAGATCTGCTTCCCTAATGTCCCAAACTCCTTACGGTCATTTACAGATGCGGGCGTTCCTCAATGCTCCGACCTAGAATTCGCTTGTTTTTATGAACCTGTGTTTTTTTAGGTGACCTGCGAAGTTTTTCCGGAAGATCGATGTTCTTGATTCCAAGAAGTCCGAGATCAATGTAACCATAAAGTGTTTTTGTACAGACAATCTGATCTCTGGTGAATAATTCATTTTTCAAGGCACGGCCTACACAAGCATCAAGTGACCATCCTTCTTCGAAGAACTTCTGCTCTACAAAAGAGATAGTTAGATTTCTCGAAAAAGTCATAGTGCCGGCAAAAAGATGACTGGCGATTTCGCTCATAAGCATCTGACCGGCAGTGGCTTTATAACGAGGATATTTTCTGTATAGTGACACAGTTCCGCGCTTGATTTCATTTCGAACGGTGTTCGGTGCACAGCCAATCTCCTTGGCAATCCTGTTAGGACTCCATCCATCTTTGAGTCGAGTCTGAATCAAAACACGGCACTCAAAATGTAAGATGTTGTCCTTTTCTGTGCTCATTTGCTGGTATAATGTGCGGTCCATAGGGATTTTCTCCTTGTGAATAAAGTTTAGTCACTTACATCTCTACCAAAGGAAGAGAGCTGCATGGACTTTTTTGTATTACTTTGTTCAACTTGATTTTACAATTCATCGTATAAACCCTTTATAAGATAAAGAAATATATAATTTTCATTATATAAATTCTCTGTTGGACTAGAGGGTATTGTTATCACTAAAAATAACATTTCATGCAAAATATTGTTAGTGTGGGAGATACTACTGACGTTCAAAGAAAACTTGACCTACGATAACCGGCTATCAGAAAAACGACTTAGAAGCTCCAATGACAGCAGTGTACTGCTGGCTACTTGATGACCCGACCCACTGGGAACCAGGCCAACGGAAAAGTGCAGAACTACTACGACCTGCATGACCAACTGGTTAAAGGGAATTCTTAAAAAGATGGTACGAAAGAAAACTTGGGTGTACAGCAAAACATCTCATCTAACATTACAAAAAGTGTTTCCATCCCTGCTGTTGAGAGATACTTAGTACCCCAGGAACTGCTCCATTATCTAAACCAAGAATACCTTGAAAGATATACAACCAGACCTCTATAGATTGATGGTAATAAAAATGATATCAAATGAGATTCAAGAATTACTTAAAAATATTACAAAGTCTTCTAATTAAAATCGAAACAAAAGAGTTGATGCTTACTTGACAGTTAACCCATATAGATAATATTGATTACAGATACGAAGATCTCATAGGAAAATTGAAAGTCTCAAATTTTCTTCTTGTTCATTTCTGTGGTGCTTTCTACGTTATAGTTCCTTTACTAATTGTAATTTTATTAATTGTTCTTTATTACGGCAATAGTTTGTAATACATACTAATTGTACATATTTATTAATTGTATTCAGATCAACGCATATACAAGATAATTTATTATCTAACTGCTCTTTCAAAACTGTCATATAGAAGATAACATATTTTCTACAAATAAAACATAATTTATGACAATGTTGAATAAGGCATTCGCCGCTTTTTAGGTTGATCCTTGGTTTAAGTAAATGCTCAAGCTAAAAGGTCGTTATTTATTTGAAACACTCCCGCTACCAGAAGTAGCCTCGCAGTCAAAACCAAAATGGAACCTCATGACTAATATTGCTCAATTTAAAGTAAAACCAGAAACAACTATTATTGAAGGTAAAGTTGCACCTCAAGATTTGGGGTTGCCTGGTGACAAATACAAAATATATTAAATGACTTAGAAAGATCAATAAGACAATGAATCAGAGCAATTTATAAAAAGATCAATATAGTTTTAGTCGAAATTGATAAAATGATTAATAATTAGATGAATATAGTTATACAAATAAACAGCAGTTGATTTCTATATGAACTATACGACATGATTAATTATCTAAATTAGAAAGTATTTTTCAACAAAATAGCGAAAAGAATATTGTCTCGGATAGTAACTGATTCTTTGACTATTTAATAATGAAGTTGGTAAACCCTTGTAGAATTAGAAGAAGATTTCACCCGTTTGACAAGATATAAAAATGTCTAAGTTAAAAATTGAATGAAACCCTTTAGACTTCAAGAAAATGCTTAGTTGTAAATTGAAATTGAACACATATCCTATTAGTGCAAGTGATAAGATTAGAGTATCAAATTCGCAATCAATCACGAGGTACTAATATGGACTGCTCTAATCTTATCACATCATTGCGCACAAACAAACACGTAAATTTAGAGGAGCGCTTTTATCTTGAAAAACGCCTTCTGCTGGTGATCCTATCAATACTATTGCCAAAGCATTAGGACGCCTAGAACTACGATTTATACTGAGAAAAGTGGAACAGTGGTTCAAACAAACAAAACAAGGTTGTTCTTATGTATATAGCAGATTGCAGGTGCTTTTGCTCTATGAAAGAACCCGCCAGGTTCTTTCAACACTTTGAAAGCAGGTTCTATTGAGCCCTTTTTATCTTGGGTTGAAAACAAGGTAAGAGTCGATAAATGGTCCTTAGATGCTGCTGTTGGCTACGCCTTACGTAAGGGTTTGTTTGTACGCAATGAAATGGTGTGTACTAAAACTTTATATAACTACCTTTACCAAGGCATTTTAGGTCTTAAACCAATGGATTTGCCTTGTGTTATTCGCCATTCTCATAAGAAGCGACATAACAGGCAACACAAACGCAAGTTAGGTAAATCCATTGATCTGCGTGATGAATCTGTTGCTACCCGCGAAGAATTTGGTCATTGGGAGCTAGATACGGTCCGAGGAATAAAGAATAAAAGGACGAAGTAATTGTTTATTGTTAGAACGCAAGTCTCGCTTTATATGTAGCCTTTACGTTGTCTATCCGCTAAAGCTGTGGATGTAAAATGACATTAGAAATTGATTAGAGTCCCTGGGCTGTTTCGATGTATCCATGTTATAAAACTATTACGGCTGATAATCATGTGAATTTGCAGACGATAGTACATTAGAAACAGAGGATTTGATCTATTTTTCTTGCTCACCCGTACTCGCCTGGAGAACGCGGTTCAAAATGAACGACAGACGGACTATTACGCCGCTTTATCCTGCAAAAGGAACGCCCATAAAGGCTGTGTCAGAAGAAAACGATTCAGCGGGCGTTACATTGGCAACACCACACCTCGCAAGCTGTTGAATTACAAAAACGCTCAAGAAGTCTTCTATTGAAGAAGTTACTAAAGTATGGATTTACAGAGTGTTCAATTTCATATTGCAATTTAGAGAGAGTGATGAATGGGAGTCAGTTACCTTGATTTGATGGAAGTAAAATCGCTGTCTCCTTTAGTTGGAAGTCTATCCATTAACGGTCAATTTATTATTAAAAGAACAGGGTTTTGGAGGACCTTGTTGTATTTCATTAGAAAAATATATATTCCAGTTTTCATTAGACGATTTTTGCGTTGTTGGATTTAGCTTGCATACACAACTTTAGATGATTTATCAATTGAGTATATGGTGGCATCGAAGACTTGGTTTATCTGAAAGAGATAAAAGATAGTAGAATTTATTTCTATACAGATATGTATAAAAGCACAGAAAAGAATTAACTTTATATGAACAAATATAACTCAAAGGATATGCTATAAAACATCATAGCCAAAGGACTTTCATATTAATTAAATTTAAAAGAATTTATTCAAAAGTATTGATAAGTATAACAAAAGTTCAAACAGATAGATACATGAGTGAGCAATTAACTAGAATTGCGGTAAAGGTTTTTGGAAAATACGGATCACGTAGTAAATGTGCATTAGAATTGATTGATAACAAAAACTTATAAAAGGAAATTAAAAATGAGTATTTTGGCAATTATATAATTCAAGATTTAATCCAGAATGTATCTAAAGGAGTTACAGAGACATTTAAATTTGTATTAGAAAGATATAATTCTAACTGAAGCTGCTATACATTATATATTGGATGACTATTGTTCATATCTGGGGGTCGCTAATACTATTTTCACTGACGAAAACAGAAAAAGTAACCACCCAAAAAGGAAGATCAGCCTTTTATTAAATGTACACTCTCAATTTGCAATAGACTTGGAGAGGTTCCGAGAAAACAGATATATATTCAATAATGAGATACAAAATATTCTTAATGATACAAATACATTAATATCAGAAGATACCTTTTGAGCAACATCAGGAAGTATATGATTCAATTATAGAAGGATTTAAAAGTTGACAGAAAAATATAGATAAGAAAAACAAATAATGTCATATTTTTGTTTTTCTATTGTAGATAGTGATAATGCTGAAATTATGGAAAATTATTCTGCGGAACAACTCAAATTATATGATAAATTTTTACGGTTCAAAAATAGATTTCAAAGCAAGCCGTAGCCTGTAAGGAAAACCTCCAACCTGACGTAACAAGAACGCAATATCCTAAGAGGGCTTTTATATTAGCTTTAAAATTGGAGCAAGTAAAAAGTACGGGATTACCGTTAAAGGAGGTTGGATGCTTAGCTTTTTATGATTGCGATAAAATTTATCTGAAAATTGATTTCAATGATGTTGAGAAAATTAGGAAGTATCTTTTTCCCATCTTCATTTAAGTCACATTATTTCAAAATGGAATGGAGGATCCTAACCTTCTTTGTTTTGTCAATGATAATATCAATTATGACTATATTGAAATTCGTGACTTCATTCCAATGAAATATTCTAGCCAATTTGAGGATGATCCAGATTTTACATTGAAGGAAGAGCACAAATGAATGGAAACTAATGAGTTACCTAAAAATCTGATTCCTTTTGCTTTTTGATTGGGGAGGAATTACTCTGTTTAGATAGTTGACAAATTATTTATTATGTAGGGTGACGTATGGAATGAAAATATATCAAGAGAAGCTAATTTTATTCAAATTATTATTATGAAATCATTTGATGAGTTTTTAAATTGTTTGGAAGAAAATCTTGATGATTAATAAACTAGGTAGCGTCGGTATATATAGTAAGTGTAACAAGCCACAATCTTAGGAGGGTACATGAAAAGTTATTATGTGGGGATATGTTTCAAAGTGGATAAAGCAGAAAATGGATTACCACGAGTAAGTAGTGGAGTCTTAGGTATATCGGAGGTGTCAACCCTAAAAACACATCCTGATTTTGACTTTCCTTGAGTTGGTTCGTAAAGGGGCAAGAAATTTCTCCAATGCCTGGAACAAGTGTATGTATGCTGAAAAAGCCTGAGATGTTACTTTTGATTTTCTTCCATATAATGATTTCTTTATCATGTCAGCGGCTTTTTTGGAATTTATTACATACGGGTTTGATCATGATTTTGAATGAGTAAAGCAATTATTGTCAATACAAAAGGTGAGTTATTGACGAGCGAAGTCTATTATTTAGTAAGAATAGTTGGTTGGGAAATTGAGGATGAAATTGTTTACCCAGATTTAGCATTAGATGAAGATGATTTTTCACCGGAGCGCATATACTCATTCAGATAAGGATATTTTATTGTCTTCCAATCACAATTATTCAGGAGCATTCATGGTATCAGAAAATTTAAAGGGTAAATTATTGGCACTTTGCCTTTTCTTTTTATTCTTTGAAGAGTGGAAGGAATTAAATAATTTAGACTTTTATTGGGATTAATATAAATCAAAGAAGTGTTGGATGAACTCATCCTACTATCTACTCCCTCCTCTCGTGGGAGAGGGCTGGGGAGAGGGCAAACGACAGATACGAACCCTGGTACAGGTCCGCACCCGGACCAATGAATATGCGAAAATCGCCAAGAAACCCACTACTTTCATCATACCAAATTGGTATCCTCGATAGATGACCGATAAAGATGGATCGACCCTCAGGGCTTAGCAGTTTTTGCAACACTTTATTGCTCCTGAATTGATTATGTTAGGTAAAGCTGTGCTTATAACTTTAGGTATAGGTATTATTTATGAAAAAGGAAAAAAGCTCTTGATACAGCAATGATGGAAGAAATGGTAATCAAGTAGATACTGAAATGTTAATCAAGTTTATGAAAAATAAATGAGTATTTTCAAAGCACGGATAATATGGTAAATGATAGAGTTTGAGTGCTGACGCTTTTTAGAATGTAAAGATTCATCAATCAATGACTTATTAGAAAAACTACTCATTCTAATTCTATTATTCAATATGAAGCAAAAGATTCGACTAATCAGTATAAAGAGATTATTAATATAATCAGAAATATCCTTAACAAGTCGATAGTAAACATAGAGAAATTGCAAATTTTACTTTTGGGACAAATACAAGAAGAACTTAGCACTACGGAATTGAAAGAAATTTTCTATATTAATTTTACTCTATTCAAAATGACAAAAGCATTAAAGTGAAATCATCTGTAATATCTTCTTTTAGACATCTATTCAAAAATATAATCTAGGAGAAGAAGAGTTTGTACAATATAGAAAAAGTAATATTAGTTCTATTTGGAATATAAATAGATATTCTATAATTATTTCTATTGCATTTAGTTCTGCATATTTCCCAAAAAGAAATATATAGAAGAATATCTTATAAAAACTTAAAACAGCAAGCATCACAAAATTATCTCTATGGGTATTGTATGGATTAAAAGGAAAACATTATAAAATCAGAATCAATTGAAAATTTACTAATACATAAACTAAGCCAACTTAATGAAAAATCTTATATTTACAATGAAATTATTGCATTTTTAATTTCAATTAGTTTCTAGTTATCTCATATTGAAAAAGACACTATTTACTCAAAGTAAAATTGATGATGAAATTTATACTGAACTTAAAACATAATTTACCGGATGAATTTGCGGAATTAAGAAAACAATTATTAGAAGAATTTAAATAGTGTTTTGACGTACGCTCAAACGCAAACCCGTTTTCGCTCAAAAACCAGTACGCTGACTGTGAGACGGGGTCAGACATAACTCTTCAGGTATTACGAATCTATGCGCAGCTTGTAATCAGGATCCGATTGCTGAAGGTGGAGAGAATTGATAAAGCAACAGATCGTCCTAAAGATATGCTGATCCACAAGGAACAGGACATGGAAAGTACCCGTATTATAAATATTAGACGTCCGGATGGGAAACAACACTGTATTGATATTATAGGAAAATAGATATAAGCTAAATTTAACTCAATTTACAAAACAAAAGGATATGATGAACTTATTGAAATTGATGGAGAGATTGTTTATCAAGTATTTGCTATTAAGAAAAATAATGGAATTTATACCACATAATACTATACAGTACCAAAAGCACAAATTGGACTCAGGCTGAAGATTAGTGAGATAGAAGAATTTAATGAATTTAATGAACTTGAATTAGCTATAAAACATATTCAATCAAAAGGAGCTAATCTATCAAGATTTTAACATATTTAAAGGTAAACGCTCTTTAAGACCTTTTTAGACCATAGGTTGGGTCGAGCCCCAACAATACATGCAAGGTCGTTCTAAAAATCAATTCTCAGACGACCTTCCTACGATTTTTATCCATACTGACAAAGGTATGCCTGGGAAAATAGTTGTCAGCCATCACCAATGAAAAACGGTGGCGCTACCGCTTTTGCCTACGAAGGTCTCGACTGATTGATTAAGCCGAAAATGGAGATAACATGCCCTTCCTGAAAATTCCTTATAGAGATATATCCTAAAGAAGGATTGTTCACTTTATCGAGAAAAATATCTATAAAATAGAGGAATTTAAAGATGAATTCTAAGTATTACGAATATATCTCAATATAGAGAAAATTATTATTGATGAACATAACTTAGTACCATTCATCTCTACCAGAAGGAATAAATTATTTAATGCCTAAAATTATTGATAGCATCAGCAATGGCATTAGAAATGATGATATTCCAGTAAATATAGAAGAATTTATTATAAATATACCTGTCAAGAGAAAACATCACCACGCTTTAAATCTCTTTAGATGAGCTTATAATTCTAAAAAGATTAGAAAAATATTATTTGGGAAACCTCATCAAATTTGATACAGCAAATAGGTGAACATTCTTTATTCAGAAGTATTGAATATCTCGAAAAGTTAATAAATAATTCCTAACCCACTTATTATTTTGTTAATCGAATACATAAGCCAAGGTCTGTAGAAACAAGGCTTATTTAAACTTAATGGAAAAGGTAACGGAATTATGTTACGTCAGGAAGTATGTCTTTATATAAACCAACAAGAAATGATTGGATTAGTTACTTCAATCATAATAAGGAATAATATAATGAATATAATATTAGAATTTATATAATTTATTAGAAGTATTAGGTAATTATCAAAACAGCCAATGGAAAATTATTCAAGATATTTCAGTAGCACAAAGATATGCATATCAGCAGTGTGATTTAGAGACTGTTTAAGCGATTTGTGAATCAAACTCACTAGCTCTTAAAGCTTATCTGATGAAGATGACAATTTTTGGGATGAATATGCTGTTCCTGTAATTGAGATTGAATTTCCTTTTCACTTAGAGAGGGATTAAAAAGATAGTTTATTTAG
>BNJU01005076.1_pt1 | contig 57650 bp, 68 predicted proteins | sample 8539281 | NCBI WGS metagenome assembly BNJU01 (sample SAMD00202456, study PRJDB9452) | human saliva metagenome | isolation source: human saliva | place: Japan
AGGCGGCGCGACGACGCTGGAGAAGGCGGCCTCAAGGCGGTCGAGGGCCGCGTCGACGGCCTGCGGCTGGTAACCGCGCAGGACCACGTCGAAGGCGACGGTGCGCACGCCCTCGGGTCCATCTCGTCGAGGCTCGCCGGCGTCGTAGATCTCGTGAGCCGTCTCAGTAGCGGTCGACCTGCTCGGGGCGGTGGCGGTCGCAGGAAAGCGCTGACTTGAGGAACATGTCGCTCATGATCGTCTTAGCCCTCTCCTGGTTGAGTACCTCGGTCGCGAGCTGTCCGCAGGCACCGTCGATGTCGCTGCCTCGAGTGTCTCGCACTGTCGTGGTAATTCCGGCACGCCAGAGCGTGTCGACGAATATCCTGAACCTCGGCCTCCGAGCAGGTCCAGATGGAGCCGGGGTGGGGGTTGAGCAGGATGGGGTTGACATGGGCCCATCCGGGATGTCCCTGCAGTTGAGCTCGTCGGCCAGCAGCTGGGCGCGCCAGGCGTGGTCGTTCATGTCCTTGATGAGTGCGTACTCGATGGACACTCGCCGGCCTGTGGCCAGGAAGTAGTCGTGAGCGGCGTCGAGCAGCTCGCCGACCTTCCACTTGGAGTTGACGGGGATGAGCTCGTCGCAGCTCGTCATCGAGGGGCGATGCAGGGGGACGAGCCAGGGTCGCCGGCAGGCTCTCACCGGCGAGTCTGCGGATGAGGGGCACCAGCCCCACCGTGGAGACGGTGACACCGCGGGCAGACAGGCCGAAGCCCTCGGGGGCCGGGTCGATGAGGCGGTGGAGGGCGCCGACGACGTTCTGTAGTTGACCATCGGCTCGCCCATGCCCCGATGAAGACCACGTTGGACAGGCGCGCGGACCCCGCTCAGGTCGCCGGCGGCCGATGCCTGGGCGGCGTGGCGCACCTGCTCGACGATCTCCGCGGTCGACAGGGTTGCGGGTGAGACCCATCTGGCCGGTGGCGGCAGAAGGGCGAGCCATGCCGCAGCCGGCCTGGGAGGAGACGCACAACGTGGTGCGGTCCTTGTAGCGCATGAGGACGCTCTCGACGCGGACGCCGTCATGGAGCTCCCACAGGTGCTTAATGGTGCGGCCGCCATCGGCGCGCAGGGCGCACCGGGGTGATGAGCTCGGGCAGCAGCTCGGCTTTGCAGCTGCTCGCGCTGGGAGGCAGGCAGGTCGGTCATGTCCGCGCTGTCGCCCGGGTGAGAGTGGGTGAAGTAGTGACGTGAGAGCTGGTCGGCGCGGAAGGATGGCAGGCCCGAGTCCTTGCAGGCGGCCTTGCGACCGGCCAGGTCGAGGTCAGCCAGGTGCCGGGGAGCCTTGCCACGAGCCGCCGGCACGGCGAAGGACAGTCGCGGCAGCGTCAGGACTGGTAGCGCCCTCCGGCGGCTGGTCGGTGGGCATGACCTGGATCTGTAGCCGTCACGCGGCCGCCCGGTGATGCTGACGGGCTGCGGGCGCCAGGCGCTGCTGTACTCGCGAAGGACTCACGCTCGTGCTCCTCGTGTCCCGGGGCTGGGAGGGGCCGGGCTGGTCGATAGGGTTGGGCATGCCGTGCCTATTTCACCAGGAGGGTGAAGGCGTAGACAAGTGGAGCGGCCACGAGGATCGAGTCGAGCCGGTCCATGATTCCTCCGTGGCCGGGCAGGAGCGTGCCCATGTCCTTGAGCCCCAGGTCGCGCTTGAGCAGGGACTCCCCCAGGTCACCCAGGGTGGAGACGATCACGGTGCAGGTACCCAGGGCGGCGCCAGCTACCAGGGGCCGCCGATGGCCCACGCAGCCGGCACCGGTGGCCACTGCCGCCAGCAGGGGCCGCATGAACCCCTCCCAGGACTTCTTGGGCGAGACCGAGGGGAGCCGTGGTGGCAGCCGAAGGTGATGCCGACCAGCCACCCGCCGGTGTCGCTGGCCGCCGCCAGCGCGATGAGCATCATGACTTTCCCCACTCCGTGATCCTGGACCAGGAGCAGGACGGCGAAGCCGGCCAGGTAGGGCAGGTAGGTGGCGGCGAAGACCGAGGCGGCCGCGGCACTGGAGCGCGAGCGGCGGACCTCGTCATGGGCGTCGGTGCGGGGGATGTCATGACCGGCCTGCTCCAGAACGGTGCCCGGTCTCCGCCTCGGCGTGGTCCATGAAGCTCCACAGGACGCAGGCGCCGGCGGTGGCCGTAGGCCCCGAGGCCGCCTCCGCCCCCAGCTCCCAGGCGCACACGGAGATGCCCAGGTGCCCAGCCACAGCAGCGCAAGTGGCAGGCGGATGTTCTTGCGGGCGAGGCCACAGCCAGCTCACAGAGCCCCGCACAGCCGAGCGACGACGCCCACGAGATGATCTTCTGAAGGCCAGCGAGCCCAGGACCACGGCGATGAGGACGACCGCCACCCCGATGGCGGCGGGCAGGTGCAGCCCGCCCCGCCCGGTGGCGAGCAGCGAGATCGTGGTTGCGTCGGGTCGCGGGTTCAGCAGGGTCGTCACTGGGCTCACAGAGGTCGGCAGGGCTTGGGATCTCAGGAGGAACGGGTCCCAGGCTCAGGGGCGTCAGACTTCCAGGAGCTCGCTCTCCTTAGCGCTCAGGGCCGCGTCGATCTGCTCGACAAAGCGCTTGGTGAGGCCATCGAGCTCGTGCTCGGCGCGCTTGACGTCGTCCTCGCCGGCCTCCGCCGTCCTTCTTGATGGCCTCGAGCTCCTTCTTGGCCTTGCCGCGGATGCCGCGCACCTGGACGCGGGAGTCCTCGGCGCGGGAGCGGGCGAGCTTGACGTAGTCCTTGCGGCGCTCCTCGGTCAGTGCCGGCAGGGTGATGCGGATGACCGTTCCGTCGTCGGTGGGGTTGACGCCGAGGTCGGACTCGCGGATGGCGGTGACGATGTCCTTCATGCGCGGAGCGGTCGAAGGGCTGACCAGGACGGTGCGGGCCTCGGGGATCGTCAGGGAGGCGAGCTGCTGGAGCGGAGTGGGGGCGCCGTAGTAGTCCACCACGATCCCGTTGAACATCGAGGTTGGCACGGCCGGTGCGGATGGAGGCGAGCTCGTTCTTGGCGGCCTGGAGGGCCTTGTCCATCTTGTCCTCGGCCTCGAGCATGACGTCGTCGATCATGGTGATTCCTTTACTGGGCGGTCGGTGGGTTCATGGGTTGGTGTCGGTCATCTCGAGGATGACTGTATGGGCACCGTGCGTGCTGCTCGTCCGCGCGGTGGACGGAGACGGGATCAGGGGTTTCGTCGTCGGCCCCGCCTGACTCCGCGTCAGCCGCAGCTGACGAGTGTCCCGATTCTCTCCCAGCAGGGGCGCGGGTGATGTTTCAGGCTCCCCCATGCCGAAGACGCGATGGCCAGTCCGTTGTCGCGGCACAGGGGCGAGCGAGGCGTCGACCACCTGGAGGCCGTCGGCCAGGGCTCGTCTCGTAGGGTGAGCTGGTCGAGGCGCCGGGCGTCGGGGTTCTTGCGGGGATCGGCGGTGTAGACGCCGTCGACGCCGTTCTTGCCCACGAGCAGCTCGTCGCAGTGGGTCTCCAGAGCCCGCTGGGCAGCGACCGTGTCGGTGGAGAAGTAGGGCAGGCCGGCACCGGCGCCGAAAACGACGACGCGGTTCTTCTCCATGTGGCGGATGGCGCGCAGGGGATGTAGGGACTCGGCGACCTGCCCCATGGCGATGGCTGTCTGGACGCGGGCGGGGACCCCTGCCTTCTCGATGAAGTCCTGCAGGGCCAGGGCGTTCATGACGGTACCCAGCATGCCCATGTAGTCGGCGCGGGCTCGGTCCATTCCTCGCGACGAGAGCTCGGCGCCGCGGAAGAAGTTCCCTCCTCCAACGACGACGGAGACCTGGACCCCGGCACGGACGGCATCGGCGATCTGACGGGCCGCGTCGGAGACGACGTCGGGATCCAAACCTATCGATCCGCCGCCGAAGACCTCACCGGAGAGCTTGAGCAGAACACGTCTGGGGTGCGTGCCGTGGGCGACGCGGTCGTCATGAGCCGGTTCCTGACTCATTGCGCTATGTCTCCTGGGGTCGGTGGGCAGGCTGCGCACAGCCTACCCCGTCCGCGACGGCGCTGTGCCACGATCGTGGTCGCACGGAGGGGTCAGACACGCCATGGGACTATGCCCTGCGACATGCTCCGCGAGTGCTCCACGGCGCAGCCCCGAACGGGTGTCGGCGAACGAGGGCGGATGAGGGGAGCAGGGGTCACGAGCATGGTGCTCGTGACCCCGCCCCGGATGTCTCCAGCCGGTCGACGACGCCGGTCACCCAACGGGCCGGCCCGGCGGCGGGTGGCTCAGGCGCCGACGCTGAAGCGGACGAAGCCGATCAGCTCGCCGCCGGTGGCCTCGACGACCTTGCCGACCGTGGTCTTGGGGTCCTTGGCGAAGGCCTGGTCGACCAGGACGTTCTCCTTGAAGAAGCCGCTGAGGCGTCCCTCGACGATCTTGGGGATGGCCTTCTCGGGCTTGCCCTCGGCGCGGGTGGTCTCCTCGGCGATGGCGCGCTCCTTGTCCACGACCTCGGCAGGGACGTCGTCGCGGGTGGCGTAGTCAGGGGAGTAGGCGGCGATGTGCATGGCGACGTCGTGAGCCACCTCGGCGGCCTTGGCGTCGGTGCCCATGGGAACGCCGACCTGGGCGGGCAGGTCGGGGTTGGTGCGGTGCAGGTAGAGCTCGATCTTGTCGGCCTCGAGGCGACCGACGCGACGCACGACGATCTTCTCGCCGATGACGGCCTGCATGCCGTCGGTGAGCTCCTTGACGGTGGAGCCGTCGACCTCGACCTCGGCCAGGGGCCTCGGCGTCGGTGGCGCCGGAGGCGAGAGCGGCGGTGAGGACCTGCTCGGCGTGAGTCGAGGAACTTCTGGTTCTTGGCCACGAAGTCGGTCTCGGCGTTGATCTCGACGAGGATGCCGACCTGGCCGTCGCCGGAGTCGACGACCTTGGCGGCGATGAGGGCCGGCGAGGCGGCGGCCCTCGCGCTTGGCGATGCCCTTGAGGCCCTTGACGCGAATGATCTCGATGGCCTTCTCGGCGTCGCCCTCGGCCTCGTCGAGTGCCTTCTTGACGTCGAGCATGCCGGCGCCGGTCTTCTCGCGCAGCGCCTGATGTCGGCAGTGGTGTAGTTCGCCATGGAATGTCTCCTGGTCAGTCGGTGACCATAGACGTGTGAAAAAGAACGTGTGAAGGGTGTTCACAGCGCGCAGGCGCCGCGCTGTGAACGAGGAGGCGGAATGCGATGCCTGGGCTCAGGCCTGCTCGGCGGCAGGGGCCTCGGCAGCGATCTCGACGGCCTCGGTGGCCTCAGCAGCAGCCTCGAGGCCTCGGCTCCGGCGAGGGCTGCGCCTCCCACTCGGGCAGCGGCTCGGCGTCGGCGGCGGCGACCTCGGCCTCCTCCCCGGTGCGGGCGCGGCCGCCGAGCAGGGCCAGCAGGCCCTCGGCGGTGGCATCGGCGACGACACGGGTGAGCAGGGTGACGGCGCGGATGGCGTCGTCGTTGCCGGGAATGCCGTAGGTGGCCTCATCCGGGTCGCAGTTGGTGTCGAGGATGGCGATGACCGGGATCCCGAGCTTCTGGGCCTCGGAGATGGCCAGGTGCTCCTTCTTGGTGTCCACGACCCACACGGCGGCGGGGAGCCTGCTCATGTCGCGGATACCGCCCAGGGTCCGCTGGAGCTTGTCCTTCTCGCGGCGCATCATGAGCAGCTCCTTCTTGGTGCGACCGGATCCGGCCACGTCGTCGAAGTCGATCTGCTCGAGCTCCTTCATGCGGTCCAGGCGGGCGCGCACGGTGGAGAAGTTGGTGAGCATGCCGCCCAGCCAGCGCTGGTTGACGTAGGGCATGCCGACGCGCTGGGCCTGCTCGGCCACGGCGGCCTGGGCCTGCTTCTTGGTTCCGACGAACAGGATGTTGCCGCCGCGAGCGACGATCTCCTTGACGAAGTCGTAGGCGGTGTTGATGCCCTCGATGGACTGCTGGAGGTCGATGATGTAGATGCCGTTGCGCTCGGTGAGGATGAAGCGCTTCATCTTGGGGTTCCAGCGACGGGTCTGGTGCCCAAAGTGGACACCGCTATCAAGGAGCTGGCGCATGGTGACGACGGCCATGACGGTCCTTCCGTGTATGCCGAGAGGTTGCTCGACGCACGATCATTCGGGGGACGGCTGAGCAGTGGGCTCAGGCGCGTCCCGGAGTTACTTTTCTGGGTTGTTCCCCTGTGGTTCCGCGCGCTGGTGGGCGCACACCGAGCCGGAGACCGATACAGTGATCAAAGAATGACCAAGGACCGACCGATGACCGGAGCCCGGCGACCGGCTGGTAGCCGACGCGGACGGGGCCTAGTGCCTGCGACGCACGGCCACCCGTTCACCATGACGAACCATGACGATCGGGACCGCGACCGTGTCGCCCGGAGGGACGTCCCGAGGTGCTCGGGTGCAGGCACGCGAAGTCAGCATCCCAGTCCCGTCTCCCGCTGACGCCGGAGCGATCCGCAGAATGCTGCGGGGTGAGGCTACCACAGGGCAGAGCCGCCTGCCGAGGCGAATTCGGTGACATTCGGAGTCATTCCGGTCACCACAGGACGATTCCTGAGAACGTTTTCCACAGGGCCGACGACGTCCCCGGCGACCGGGTCCGTCCGGCGCGCACCCTGATGGCATGCACCCAGGACACAAACCACAGACAGCACTGGAAGCACAGGCGGCAACAGCAGGCAGGGCGCACGGAACGCACTGAAGCCGGACTGCGGGGCACCGCCGACCCTGCCGTGTGCCGCATGGTTGCCCACCGGGCGCCCCTCCTGCGACGAGGCCCGGCAGAGCCCGTCGCGCAGCGGCCCCTGACCGCGGTCCTGCTCGCCTGCGGGGCACTCACCGCACCGTCGTCTCCCACCGGCTCCGGCACACCACGGGAGATTGGTGATCCTGCATTTCCCGAGCTCACGACGACGTCCGGGCTGACCGGTTCTGTGACTCCACCGACCTCGCCGATCTCACTCTTCACGGACGCCATCCTCATCACTCGGTTCATCGAGAGGACGGAACCAGGTTCACAGGCCGGAGTGCAGCAGCCGCATGAGCTCAGGCGGCCGCGAGGACGCTATCAGTGGCCGACCGGTGCACCGGCCACCGTGGTGGAGGGCTTCGATCCGCCGGCCGTCGTATGGGGACGCGGGCACCGCGGCGTGGACCTTGCGGCCGCGGAGGGCGCGCAGATCCGCAGCGCCGCCGCGGGGACGGTCGCATTCGCCGGCATGGTGGCCGGGCGTCCGGTGGTCTCCATCGACCACGCCGACGGGATCCGCACCACCTATGAGCCAGTAGAACCGACTGTCGGAGCAGGTGAGGCGGTCGGTGCGGGCAGGTCATCGGCACGTTGCTGACCGGGCACCGGCCGGACGGGGTTTGCGCCCTGCACTGGGGCGCTCGCACCGGCCCCAAGACCTACATCAACCCGCTGCGCCTGCTGCAACCGGCCGTCATCCGCCTCAAGCCGGTCCAGTAGAACCGGTGATCAATGCTTGATCTCGCCAGCATTCCTTCCGATGATGGGAGGTCGTGGAGAGTGGTGAGCTTTCGGGCACAACCCCTTCAAAGGCATCTTGTTGAGAGAGGTGGAGACATGAGGCCCTCCGAGTCCCTTCAGCGCTGGTTCGAGTCCTCCCTGCGGCCCAAGCTGAAGAGGATGGCCGCAAAGCGACGCCCAGACCTGCCGGCCCCGCAGGTGCTCATCATCGCCCCGGGGGTGAGGCTCTCCTTCGGTGAGGTCGACCGGCCTTTTCATACCGCGAGCGCCGGCAAGCCCTTCGTGGCGGTCGCGGCGGCACGCCTGGCCCAGCAGGGACTGCTGTCCCTGGATGCGCCGATCGGCGAGCTCGCCCCGGGCATCGATCTGTCCGCGCTACCCGCCGCTCCCGGCGTCATTCTGTCCCGGGACCTGACCCTGAGTCACCTGCTCAGCCACCGCTCAGGACTACCCGACCCGATACAGCCTCCGCGCGGATACTCCACCGAGTGCTCGCTGGACCGCCTCATGCGCCAACCCGACCGCCGGTGGGACCTGGCCGAGGTGCTAGCGCAGTGCGCGGGGCTGCCGCCCCAGGGCCGGCCCGGTGAGCGCTTCGCCCTACGGGGACGCCAACTACGCCCTGGCTCAGTGCGTGCTCCAGGAGGTCACCGGCCTGTCCGCCCACGAGGTGCTGCGCACCCAGGTGTTCCAGCCCGCGGGGATGACGCGCACGGGTCAGCCGCACTCCACGGCCACCGATGAGGAGCTGGCAGGTCTGAAGATCGCTCCGGTCCGGATCACAGGTCTGAAGATCGCTCCGGTCTGGGTCAAGGGTGCGGAGATCAGCCATGCCAGGGCGCTGTCCGCCGGGTCCGCTGACGGCGGCGCGGTGACAACCCTGGAGGACATGATGCGGTTCCAGGAGGCCCTGCATGAGGGAGACCTGCTCGACCGGGATCTGCTGGCGCGCCTGGCCCGGCCCCGCTCCCGCCTCGCGCGGGCCTCCACCACGGGACGGGCCTGGCCACGATCCGCTTCAGCGAGTTCATGCCCTTGATCCTGCGGGGCCTGCCCGAGCCGGTGGGAGGCCTGGGCCTGTGGGCGGTACACAGCTTCTTCTACCCGCGCCAACGCGCCCACGTCGTCATGAACCTTCACGGCACCGCACAGATGCAGCGCAGCTCTCGCTGCACATCGCGATCGCCCGCCGCCCTGGCCCGCCTGTCCTGAGCCGCGCTCCCCGCCGACCCTCGGGTCCTGCATCGCCTCGGGGAGGTGCCCCATGGGCCCAGGCCTCGCGTGCGGCGTCAGCCCCCACCGTGGCGTCGGATGGACGTGCTCGCCGTCTCAGGCGCGGGGGAACGCCTGCTCGTAGACGCTGCGCAACCGCTCGGCCGAGACATGGGTGTGGCGCTGAGTCGTGGCCAGGAGGAGTGTCCGAGGATCTCCTGGACGCGCTGCAGGTCCGCTCCCCCGCTCAGCACGTGGGTGGCTGCGCTGTGGCGCAGTCCGTGCGGGCCGAGGTCGGGCACTTGGGCGGCTGCGCACAGCCGGTGGACGATGTCGCGCACCGCACGTGGGTCGATGCGCCGTCCTCGCGCCCCGAGGAAGAGTGCGGCTCCGGCGTCGGAGGCACAGATCTCAGGGCGTCGCCCCAGCCAGTTCTCCAGGGCCCTGGCAGCGGGCACCCGTGAGAGACGGTACGTTCCTTGCGGCCCTTGCCCAGGACTCGCAGGGTCCGTTGGGAGTGGTCGAGGTCGGTGACATCAAGACCGACGAGCTCGGAGACCCGTGCACCGGTCGCGTAGAGCGTCTCGATGATGGCCAGGTCGCGTGCGGCCAGAGCGTTCCCGTCTGAGGCAAGGTCCGCGGCGGTCTTGAGGAGCTGTGCGGCCTGCTGGGTCGTCAGGACCCCGGGGAGTCGGTTGTCGACGCGGGGGGCGCGCAGGCGCACGGCGACGTCGGAGGTGAGCAGCCCTTCCTCGAAGGCCCAGGTGGAGAAGGTTCTCACGGAGGCGGAGCGGCGGGCCAGGGTGGCGCGGGAGCGCCCGTCAGCGGCCTGTGCGGCGAGCCAGTCGCGCAGGTCCGCCAGGTCGAGGGTGGCCAGGGCCGGCTCAACGGGCTCGGCGTCGCCCTCACCGACGCCGAGGAAGCTCAAGAGATCACCCACGTCGACGAGGTAGGCCCGCACGGTGTGCTGGGAGAGGTCTCGTTGCAGGGATAGGTGACGCTGGTAGGCGGAGAGGAGGCCGGAGCGCGTCCTCGGCATAAGAGTCCCCCTGACGACGGCTCTGTTGGGTCGATGGCAAGACGAATGACGATGGGTGGCGAGGCGAGCGACCACGCGGGCGATTTAGGTGAGTTCGGAGAACTGTGCGCGGACGTCGGCGATGCGCCGCTCGTTGCGCTTGTAGTGAGTCCATTTTCCTATACGTGTGGAGGTCACCAGCTCCTCACGCTCCAGGGCGTGCATGAACGCCGAGACGGTGGACTGGGCCAGCCCGACCTTGTCGGTGATCTGCTTGATGCAGACCCCGTACTCATCCGGGTCCGCGATCCCCTGCTCAATGGGGAACTCCGCCCGAGGATTCCGGAGCCACTGCAGGATCTGGAGGCGCACCGGGTGCGCAAGAACCTTGAGGGCGTCGACCAGTCCGTTCATGTCCTCATCGTCATGCGGATGACGATGGGCGTTCGCCGACATACTGCCCCTCCCGAATCCTGCTGAGGTGCGCCAGAGCATACCACCCGCCCTGATGTCGATACCTGAGGCACCGTTGCACCCTCAGGGAGGCCTCCTGAAGGGAACGGAGACGAGTCAGCTCCGCGATCCGGCACCGGAGGCGCGTTACGAGCCGAGGACGAGCCTGGCCCAATAGATGGTGACGATGAGGATCACCACGCCAAGGAGCTGGGAGGGCGTCAGAGTCTCGGCGAAGAGGATGTAGGCGTAGGCGGCCGCTGCCACAGGCTGGAGCAGCGCGAACAGCGACCCGAGCTGCAGCGACATGAAGTGCATAGCGTGCGCCATGAGGTCTGCCCGAGTATCTGAGAGGTGAGCGCCAGGGCGGCGAGCAGCAGCCATCCCGTCACGGAACGCGGAAGCAGGTTCTCTCCACGCAGCATCGCCACCGCAAGACACACCGCAGCGCACCAGAGACTGAGTACCGCCATGATGCGCAGCGCGGGTACCGCTTTCGCAGCCCCTGGGCGACAACGAGAAATCCCGTGTAGAAGAATGCCGTGGCCAAGGCCATCGCGTTTCAAGCAGATGGCGCGGGTCTGTGTGAACGCCGACCGGGGTCAGGAGCAGTAGTCCCCCGATCGCCAGGATCGCCGGAAGAACGAGCCTGACGTCGGGAGCATCCCTGAAGAGCACCCATCCGTAGATCGCCGCGGCGAAGGGAACAAGATTCGCCAGGAGATTGGACTCAGCCAGCGTGGTGTAGAAGAACGACACGTTCCACAGGCACAGGTCGATCGCCAAGAGAGCTCCGCCCAGTGCGATGGTGACTTGGTCGCGAAAGCATGCGTTCCTGCCGCTGGGCTCCGCGCCGGAGTCCGACACCGGCGTCGAGCAGGAACAGCATGGGGCGGCGATCAGGGACCGGAAGCCGCCGGTGGCGATCGGCCCCACCTCGCTGAGCCGGACGAACACTCCCCCGAGCGCCAAGCATCCCACCGCGAGCACTGCGCACGCGATCGCTCCCCCTCTGGCCCGACCACCGACAGCACGGTGTAGATGCTGCATCATCATGTCTCTCCTCTTGCCTCCCATTGCTACTGACACCGACCGCCGCCCGGCCTCAGGCGGCCGGCGCCCGCATCCAGCCCGGCGACATACCTCATCACCAGCACCACAACTCAGATATCGACAATATGCGATATATCGATTCATGGAACGCTAGCAGGATGGGAGCCGGTCGTCAACAGGGATCAAGTCCCTTTCTACCGCTCGGATGGCCATGGCATTCTGACAGAGAGGATGTCGCCGCCCTTGGCGACCGTTCCCAGGCATCTCGGACCATCTGACATTGATATCTGAAGGAGTGACGACGATGAGTGAAGAGCCTCTGCTTCTCGACTTCGTTGGTGAACTGTTTCGGATCGTGCCCGGAGCCCCCTTCCAGATCGGCAGAGAGGGCGATCTCGTCCTTGATGAGGACAACCTCTTCCTCCATCGACGCTTCCTCATCATCGAGCACGACGCCGAGCTGTGGTGGGTGGCCAACATCGGTTCCCGGATCGGCGCCACGCTTACCGAGCGCTCCGGCACCTCCCGTTCATGGGTGGCTCCGGGCTCTCGGGTACCGCTGGTCTTCCCGGACATGGCGATCGTCTTCACGGCGGGCTCCACCACCTACGAGATCATCCTGCAGGTGCCCTTCCCCGGCTACGAGGTCTCCCAGACCAGAGAGGTGCCTCCGGGCTCCGGCCAGACCACCGTGGGCATCGTGAATCTGACCCGAAACCAGCACCTGGTGACCCTGGCCCTGGCGGAGCCCTGGCTGCGTCGCACCGGCAGCGGGCCAGTCGACCTGCCCCGTAACGCCGACGCCGCAGCCCGCCTGGGCTGGAAGCTCACCCGCTTCAATCGCGCGCTGGACAACATCTGCGACAAGCTCGACCGCATCGGCGTCAGAGGTATGCGGGGCGGTCCGCGTATGCACGCCTCCTACCGACGCACCGCCCTGGTCGACTACGCACTGACGGCTCGACTGGTCACGATCGAGGACCTGCCACTGCTGGATGAGGAGGCCCAGCACTCCCGGCAGGAGCTTGCGCTGTCAGCAGCCACCGTAGTCTGAACCCCGGAGAGCTCACCGCCCAGGCGAGCCCCGCCCGGGGCGTTACGACGTCTGGCTACCGGTGGCGTCGTCGCCAGCCGGCGGCGGTGCGCTCCGCCCTGCCCAGCAGCTCTAGGATCCCCAGGGCCGCCACTGCCTCCTTCTGGGACAGGCCCGAGGAGCGGACGATGGCCTCGGTGGTCGCGGAGGCTCTGGCCGGCATGGCGTCCAGGACGGCAGCACTGTCCGGTTCCAGCCCGTCCAGGAGACCGTCTCCCGCCAGCTCGGGGTTCTGCTCCTTGACGGCGTCGGCGTCGACGGCGCCCAGGGGCGTGAGGAGCTCAAGGGCGTCGTCGGCATCAGTGATACAGACCGCGCCCTTGCGCAGGAGCCGGTGACAGCCGACCGAGGACATGGAGGTCACCGGTCCGGGGACGGCGCCCACCTGTCTGCCCAGATCGAGGGCTCGGTGGGCGGTGGACAGGGGCTCCTGAGCGCCAGGCCGCCTCGACCACGATCGTCGCCCCGGATATGGCCGCGATGACACGGTTGCGGGGAGACGAACCGGTAGCGGCCGGGCTGGCAGCCCGGCGGGACCTCAGCGACCAGCGCCCCGTTGGAGATGACCGCCTCCAGCACCCCGGTGTTGCCGACCGGGTAGAGACGGTCCACTCCCCCGGCGGAGACGGACACGGTGGGGCCTTCGCGCAGTGCTCCGCGATGCGCGCAGGCGTCGATGCCGAAGGCTCCGCCGGAGACGATGAGGCCGCCCTTCGCCGTCACCTCCGAGGCCAGGAGGTCGCTACTTCCTCCCGTACCGGGTGGAGGCCCTGGCCCCTACCGGCGCCAGGCACAGCCCGTTGGCCGGCCCTGCAGGCATTCGCTGCTCACGCACGGGCAGGTGATGGGCTCGGGTGATCATCTCGCTAAGACCGGACTCGCCGGCGGCGTCGCCGCCCCGATCGAGTTGTGCCCGCCGGTCTCGGGGACGGCTCCACCGTTGCCACAGCTCGCTGCCGCCCGGTCCTGGCGCTGACCAACAGCGACGGGTCGCCGCGCACCCACAGAGCAGAAGGGCGGGTGCTCAGGCTCGTCAAGTCCCGGCGGCCACCAGGTGTCTCCGGGGAGGACGGGGGCTCCCCACCGAGGCGGTCGAGCACGTCGAGCTCGCGGCGGATGTCGAGTCCCTCCAGGCGCGGCGCCCATCGCGCAGCGACCTGCGCCCAGTGGACGCTGAGCCCACCGGTACTGGAGACGCCCGGTGGAGGCTGCGGCCGGGCGGGCGCGGGGCGCTGCGCACGCGCCCCGAGGAGTCGATGGCCTCCTCAGCAGCCACCTCAAGGCGGCGCTCGGTCCGAGCCGATCCACCAGCATCGTGGCCGCAGCACTGGCCGGCTCCGCCAGGCGCGACCAGGTGGCGCAGACCAGCGCCGGGTCATCGATGTCGTAGGGCAGGGTGGGACTCATGATCGTGCTCCTGAGGTTCTCAGGGCCAGTGCGGTCCCGATGTGGGTGAGGCTGAGGGCCTCGGCGCCCTCGAGGTCGGCCAGGGTCCACGCCACCCTGAGCACCCGGTCCACCCCGCGCAGGGAGAGGTCCCCACGTTCCAGGGCACTCATGAGCCGGCGGCTGAGCGGCGCGCTCAGTCCACCGTCAGGGGCCTCTGAGGTGGGAGCCGGGCACCTCGGCATTGAGCCGCCACGGCGTGCCGGCCAGCCGGTGCTTCGCGGCGCGTCTGGCTCGCAGGACCCGCTGCGCCACCACGGCGCTGGGCTCGCTGCGCGCCGGGTGGGCAAGGTCGGAGGCACTGACGGGGGCCACCTCGACCTGGATGTCCACCCGATCCAGCAGCGGCCCGGACAGGCGCGAGAAGTACCGCCGTCGTTGCAGGGAGGTGCACGTGCACTCCAGGCCACGGCCGCCGGCCTTGCCGCAGGGGCAGGGGTTGGCGGCCAGGACGAGCTGGAAGGCGGCCGGGTAGCTGGCGCGCCCGCCCACCCGGTCGATGGTGACCGTCCCGGACTCCAGGGGCTGACGCAGGCAGTCAGGACACCGGCACTGAACTCGGGGGCCTCGTCGAACAGCACACCCCGGTGAGCCAGGGACACGTCCCCGGGGCGCGGCAGACCGGATCCGCCTCCGACGACGGCGGCCCGGGTGGCGGTGTGGTGCGGTGCGCGCAGCGGTGGCCGGGTGATGAGCCCGTGGGCGGGGTTGAAGGTGCCAGCCAGGGGAGTGGATCGAGGTGACGGTGACGGCGTCGGGCTGCTCCAGGGAGGCAGGATCGAGGGCAGACGCTCGGCGAGCATGGTCTTTCCCGTCCCCGGCGGCCCCACCATGATGAGGTGATGTCCCCGGCCGCGGCGACCTCGAGGGCCTGCCTGGCCTCGGTCTGCCCGACGACGTCGGCCAGGTCCGGCGGATCGCCGCCCTCAACGCGGGCCGGGCCGGTGTCGTCGGCCTGGGCGATCTGCTCCACCGCAGCGGCGACGGCGGGGCTCAGGCGTCCTCCGTAGCGGTCCACGAGCTGGCCGATATGGCCGATGGCGGTGACCTGGGCACCGGGGACGAGCTCAGCCTCGGCGCACGCCTCCCGGGCGACGACGATCTCCTCCACCCCGGCGGCGACCGCGGCCTGGACGCAGGGCAGGACGCCGCGCACCGAGTGGACCGAGCCGTCCAGCCCGAGCTCGCCGATGTACACGGTGCGCCCCAGGAGACCGGCAGCGGATCGTCCGAGCTGACCGCGAGCGCCCAGGACAGCCAGCGCGAGCGCCAGGTCCAGTCCGGTGCCGGTCTTGCGCAGGTCCGCCGGGGAGAGATTGACGGTCAGGCGCTGCTCTCCCCAGGTGACGCCGCAGGTGCTCAAAGCGGCCCGTACGCGCTCACGCGACTCGCGCACGGCGGCGTCGGGCAGGCCGACGAGGGTGAATCCGGGCAGGGCCCTGGGTGGCGTGGGCCTCGACGTCGACGATGTGTCCGGCCAGCCCAGTCAGGGTGACCGCGAGCGTGCGCGCTAGCCCCATGACGTCCCACCGCCCGGTGGTGGCGCAGCAGCGCGGGGCGTTGCTCGCGCAGGAGGATGGAGACGACGTCGAGGCGCAGGCCGGCGTGCGGGCCCTCGTGGGTGCTGATCCAGGCGGCCGCCAGGGCTCGCAGCCGGGCCAGCTGCGGGCGTCGACGGCGGCGGCCGGCGGTCCCTGGCGCGAGGGCTGCGGGTCTTGACCTCGACGATGACCAGTGCTGGTCGTCTCCGTCTCTTCCCGCCGTCATCGGGGGCACTGTCGGGCTCCGGCTCCTGACCACCGGGGGCGGGGTCGAGGGCGATGATGTCGAGCTCCCCACGCAGGCCGTGGTCCGGACGCCAGTTGCGCTCCAGGATCTGCCAGCCGATGTCCTCCAGATAGGCAGCGGCCAGGTCCTCCCCGTAGCGCCCGGTGCGAAGGCTGGACTGGCGGGATACGGCGGTCCCTGGGCTGCGCAGGCTCCCAGAGGGTCCGGTGAGCCCAGCCTCACCGGACCAGGGCGGATTCACCGTGCTCCCTGTCGCGACCTGTTTGACCATGCCGATCACCTCCGCCACCAGCCTGAGGCAGAATCACCTGATCCGCGCCACGGCCCGATCAGCCCTGTGGAGGGCACTGGCAGGAGACGACCTGTGGCTCCCGGGCAACCGCGCCGCTCCGGGACAGGGGCCTGCAGAAGGTGAGAGGCCCAGCCTGAGGAGATCGCTCTGGAGGCTCTAGGGGGAGGGGATGTCCATCTCGAGCTTGGTGAGCTCCTCGACGTTGACGTCCTTGAAGGTGACGACATGGACGGACTTCACGAACCGGGAGGCGCGGTAGATGTCCCACACCCAGGCGTCCTCGAGGGTGAGTTCGAAGAACACCTCCCCTCCGTTGGTGCGCACCTGGACGTCGACCGCATTGGCCAGGTAGAACCGTCGCTCGGTCTCCACCACGTAGGAGAACAGGGAGGCGACGTCGCGGTACTCCCGGTACAGCGAGAGCTCCAGCTCGTTCTCATAGGACTCGAGGTCTTCTGCGCTCACCGGGCCATCATGCCTGCCCACGGCGCCCAGGCCCAGCAGGTTGCGGGGGCGAGTCGGGGCCTGCCCGGGTCGGTACCGGCTGTTGCCCGGTGCGTCAGCCCTCGTGCTGATCCAGCCCGGGCAGGTGCCAGCTGCATCGGTGCTGGTTGCTGGCGCCCAGCTCGGTGAGGGCCTTGATGTGGGCCGGTGAGGCGTAGCCCTTGTTCGAGGCCCACCCGTAGCCGGGATCGTCCAGGCAGGCCATGAGGGAGTCCCGCTCGACCTTGGCCAGGACGCTGGCTGCCGCGACGACGGCGCAGCGGGCGTCGGCCTTGACCTCCATGCGCACCGGCGGGCTGGGAGGCCCCGCGGCGGAATCCAGAACCGGTTCCGGAGACTGCCGGTCATCCAGTGCGGTGAGCAGGTCGGGCTGTGGAGCGGTGAGCCAGTCAGCCACGCCGTCGAGGATGATGACGCCTGGGGCGTGTCCGCGCGCATTGACCTGTTTCAAGGCGCGCAGGCCGGCCAGCCTCAGGGCACCGACGATGCCGCGTTCATCGATCTCTGCCGGTGAGGCATGGGCGACGGCGCAGTCCACCAGCCAGTCGCGCACGGGCTCGATCAGGCCGGTGCGCGCACGGGCCGTGAGCTGCTTGGAGTCGGCCAGACCGTCGGGGAAGGCGTCGTCGGTACGGCGGCCTACCACTGCCAGCCCTACGCTGACCGGTCCGGCGAGCGCACCGCGCCCTACCTCATCCAGACCACCGACGTAGTCGCAGCCGCGGAGCAGCTCGTTCTCCAGGCACCGGTCGGGGCGGGGTCGCACCCGGAGGCTCACCACATCATCCTCGCGTCCGTTCCCGAGCCGCCGGATCCGTCCGAGGAGCCCGGCACGGCGGCCCCCACGGCGCCCGCACCTGATTGTCCATGGCCTGACATCCCGGATGACCCGGATGTCCCTGACACCGCGTCCTCTCCGTCAGCCCCTGGGGCCGGGCCGATCCGGCCGGGCATGGTGTGCTCGGAGCCGTCGGTCGCCTCACCGGTCTCGGTCCGCGGGCCGTCCAGGGACGATGCTGTCTTGTCGTCGAGGTCGTCGAGATCGTCAGGGCATCAGGGTCATCGGGGTCAGGGCCCCGCTGCGTCGGTCCTGTCGGCCTGCTCGCCGTGGGCCCGGATGACGCGGACGCAGGGAGAGGGACGGGGATGTCGTGATCAGGAACCTGGGAGAAGGCCCTGCTCCCCGCCCAGACTCCCCATCGGCTCAGGTTCGTCCATTGGAAGACCACCTTGGCCACCCCGACGACGTTCGTCAGGGGCACGAAGCCGCCGTGGACGTCATCGCGGTGGTAGCGCGAGTCGGCCGAGTTGCTGCGGTTGTCCCCCATGACCCAGACGTATCCCTGGGGAACGGTGACGTCGAAGGACGTCAGGGACGGGGACTGACCATCCTTGACGTAGGGCTCCTTGATCGCGACGCCGTTGACGCTCAGCGTTCCCTTCCCGTCGGAGACGACATGGTCACCTCCCACACCGATCACCCGTTTGACAAGGTGATGACCGGTGTGCTCGGGCAGAACGTGCACGGAGACCAAGACCTTCTGAAGGGTGCCGCGCAGACCCGTCGTCTCTTGGACGTGGAGCCAGTCGTCGGGGTCGCTGAAGACGACGACGTCACCGCGGTCGATGTCATCGGAGTCGAACATCGTGACCGCGACCTTGTCCCCGTCGCTCAGGGTGCGCTCCATGGACCCGAGGGGATCTCGTAGATCTGGACGACGAAGGTCTTCAGAAGGGCCGGAACCAGGATGACGACCGCCAGGACAAGCAGGAGCCTCGTCAGCCTCTGGCCCAGGGAGCTGGTCTCCGGTGGAGGGATGGCGGGCGCGACGTGCCGACGAGGGCTGGATGGAGGGGCAGGTCCACGGGCTCGTCGTCAGGGCTCGGGGTCGGCATCAGGGTCGGCATCAGGGTCGATGATGGGTCGTAGTCCCACTCATCGCTGTCGTCGCCCAGGATCACGTTCGAGGGCCCGGCTGCCGGCTCAGACGGCTCGTCGGTCTCCTGAGGGGAGTCTGCGGAGGGAGAGCTGCATGCAGGGGTGACGGCGGATCTGGAGGCCCGGCCGATCTGTGAAGGTGCGGCCTGCTTGCAGGTCCAGTCCGACGTCATCGGCCTCGTCCTGCGGCGGTCTCACCGTGTCCCCTTCCCCCAGGTCGATGTGCGTGGGTCCGCCGCTGCACGGCGAGAGATGACGAGCGCCCGGAGCCCGTCAGGCTCCGGGCGCCGTCTTCAGAGTGCGGACGCTCAGTCCTCGCGACGCTCCTTGATCTTGGCGGCCTTACCGCGCAGGTTGCGCAGGTAGTAGAGCTTGGCACGACGCACCTGGCCCCGGGTGACGACCTCGATCTTCTCGATGGAGGGCGTGTGGACGGGGAAGGTGCGCTCGACGTCGACACCGAAGGAGACCTTGCGGATGGTGAAGGTCTCCGAGATGCCGCCACCCTGGCGCGCAATGACAACGCCCTGGAAGACCTGGACGCGGGTGCAGGGATCCCTCAACCACCTTGACGTGGACCTTGAGGGTGTCCCGGGACGGAAGGAGGGGATGTCGTCGCGCAGTGATGCGGCGTTGATCTCGTCGATCAGGTTCATGTTTCTCTCACACCCGTGCCACTGGTCAGGAGTGCTGGTTCGGCGGCGCCGCGCCGTCGGGGGCAGCGCCGGAGGTGGACGCCCCTGGGTTCCCTCGAGGCGACGGCCTCCCCAGTGGCAGAGGAGCCGCAGGACCCAAGTGCCCGCTCAGTCTGCCACAGGCTCGCACCCATGGACGAGCGCGCCGGCGTCGACGTGCCTGAGTTCACGCCTTTTGCGCGTCCCAGCGGGCATCCCGGACGCATGTGTCAGCAGTGGCTCGGCGCCCGCCGGCACGTCGTGCTGCGGGATGTCGCACCGGTTGCTCGAGGGCCGCCGGGAGGACGGGCCCGTCAGCTGCCGGAGCCGGCCAGGTGCGGGACGGCACGGGCTCAGCAGGGTTCGGCGGGAGAGCTGTCGGGATGGATGTCGGATCGGGAACCTGGGAGAAGACCTGGCGCCCGTCGGTCAGGCCGGACCAGTGGGAGTAGGGCCACGACGTTCTTGGCGACGCCGACGACGTTACGCCACGGGACGAAGCCGTGGTGGGCGTCGTTCTGGTGGTACCGGAGTCCGAGGTTGGCGCGATTGTCCCCCATGACCCAGACGCAGCCCTCGGGCACGGTGATGTCGAAGGCGACGTCGGAGGCCGACCGGCCGGGCTTGAGGTAGTCCTCGTGGATCTCGACGCCGTTGACGCTCAGGAACCGTTCCCGTCGGCGACGACGTGGTCGCCGGGCATCCCGATGACACGTTTGATGAGATGGTGTCCAGCGTCCTGGGGGAAGATGTGGATCGCGACCAGGAAGTCCTGGAAGGCGCCCTGCAGGCCTGCGGGCTCCTGGGTCGTCAGCCAGTGGTCGGGATCGGTGAAGACGACGACGTCGCCCCGCTCGATGTCGTGGGAGTCGTACATCGTCACAGTGACGCGGTCTCCCTCGGTGAGGGTGTCCTCCATCGACCCGGACGGGATGGTGAAGCTCTGGATGACGAAGGTGCGGATGAGTGCGATGATCGCCACGGCGATGACCAGGTAGGACAGGGTGATGCCCCACTGCTTGAGGCGGGCTCCGACCCGGGCCGCAGGCGAGGCGGGCCCAGCCGCTTCGGAGCTCTTCGTGCGCGGCTCGCCGCCGTTACCGCAGTGTCGTCCGTGTCACCAGCCATGTCGTCGGTCATGTCCTTGAGGGTTCTGGTCGGGTGCTCTGCTCATTGGCCTTCTCCTGTCCGCCGGATCATGACGACGTCATGGGCGTCCTGGCCCCCGACGTTGTAGGTGCGGGTTCCGGCCTGGCGGAAGCCGGCCCGCTTGTAGGCCTTCTGGGCGCGCTTGTTGGTGACGTGGGTGCCGAGCCAGAGCAGGCTCGTCCCATGGTCGGTGGCCTGCCGCGTCACGGCGCTCATGAGCGCGGGGGTCAGTCCTGACCCTCTCATCGTGGAGTCGACGTAGACCTTGGACAGCTCTCCGACAACCTGCCCGTCCCGGGCTCGGACGCACGCGGGCCGGGGGTCGATCCCGGTGGGCGGCTCGCCTGCGGCATCCGGCTCCTCGCGCAGCACGGCGGCGTAGCCGACCAGATCCGGGCCGGTGGGCGTGCCTTCCGGTTCCGCCCCACCAGGGCGCCCCTTGCACGGGCTGGGGCGCGAGCAACTCGGCGACGATGAGGTCGACACGGTCGTCCTCGGCCCAGGCGCGGAACAGGTCGGGAACCAGGTTCGTGGCGATGTGCCGGGCGATGGACTCAGGGGCGATGACCTGCTCGCAGGCATCGGGGAAGGTGCGGGCCGCCAGGTCTGCCAGTGCCTCGGCGTCGCAGGTGGTGGCGGTCCGGATGCGCACCGGCACCGGGTGGGCCGCCCCGGTCGGGACCGCCCATCCCAGGGACGCCAACGTGGCACGGTCCTTGCGGTCCAGGCGCGCGGGGTCCAGGCTCGCAGCCATGTCGGGGCGGCGGCGAACGGTGCGGGCGACGGCCTGGTCCCTCCTGGTGCGGGCGATGCGGGCGTGGTCACCGGACAGCAGGACGGGGTCGACCTCCAGGCCGCGCCACCGGGTGGGCCAGGGTGTGGACGAGGTACTCCAGCAGGCCGGCGGATCCGTGGGACTCCTCGACCAGCGACTCGGGGTTGCCCAGGACTCCGGGCAGGAGACGGGTGATCGCCTCGATCATGACGATGGCGGCGACCTCTCCCCGTTGAGGACGTAGTCGCCGATGCTCAGCTCTCGCACCTCGATACCGCGGGAGGCGTGGTGCTCGGGCACGCGCGTCGATACCCTCGTAGCGGCCGCAGGCGAAGACCAGCGCGTCGGCGTCGGCCAGGTCCTCGGCAGTGCGCTGGGTGAAGACCTCGCCCGAGGGGTGGGGACGATGAGGACCTGACGTCCGGCGGTGGGGGCGTCCACGGCGAGCACATCATCGAGGGCCTCGCCCCACACGTCCGGCTTCATGACCATGCCGGCTCCACCTCCCAGGGGGGTGTCGTCGACGGTGCGGTGCCGGTCGTGGGCGTGGTCACGAAGGTCATGCACGTGCGGGTCGAGGGTGCCGTGGCCGGCGGCTCTCCCGATGAGTGAGAGGTCCAGGACCTTGAGGTAGTCGGGGAAGATGCTGACGACGTCGATCCTCACCGGGCCTCCTCCGCCTGGCTGCGTCCGGGGAACAACCCGCCGGGCGGGTCCAGGGTCACGGTACCGGCCTCGGGGTCGATGGATGGGACGAGCTCAGCAACGAAGGGCACGGCCACGTCGTCACCCTCGGGTGTGGTGACGACCAGGCGGTCCTGGGCGACGCCGGGCTCCAGGTCGGTGACCTCTCCCAGCTCCTCGCCGGCGATGCTCAGCGCCCTGAGTCCGACGAGCTCGTGCCGGTACCAAGATTCCTCAGCATCCTCGGTGTCACCAGGAGCCTCGTCGTCGGTCTTCAACCAGGGGCCTCACGCCTCGCAGGGCCTCGGCGGCCGTACGGTCTCCTGCCTGCTCGAAGAGGCGAACCAGCGCGAGCCGTCGAAGCGCAGACGACTGACCGTCAAAGGCCGGCCTGCGCCGGTTCGGTGGGGACGGTGGTTCCGGGCGCGAGCGCCCCTCAGGGGTCATCGGTGCGGATCTCGAGACGCACCTCGCCCTTGAGGGCATGGGCGGGACCGATGACGGCAAGGTGAGCAGCACCTGTTCTCCTGGAATCAGGGACGTGGAAAGGCTGGTGAGGGATCTGGTTCTCTGACGCCAACCTACCGTGCCCCAGTTGGTGATCCCATCGGCCATGGGGATGAGGTCGGGCACCGGTGGCGTGAGGTTGACCGCCTCCGCCGGGCTTCCTCCCGGTCAAAGGCATCCGGTCGATGGCGGCCGGGTGTGGGCGGCGATGGCTCTGAGAGCACGACAGTGCCCGGCCCCCTGGCGGGAACCGGGCACCCGTGATCAGTCAGCGAGACCGACACCGTCAGTCGTGCGACCCCGTGTGCTCAGCGGCGGTCGGTGTCGACGACGTCGACGCGCACCGGCGAGTCCGCCAGTGCCCCTACCACCGTGCGCAGTGCTCGAGCGGTACGACCCGAGCGGCCGATGACTCGGCCGAGGTCCTCGGGGTTGACCCGCACCTCCAGCAGGTCGCCGCGGCGCAGCGACCGGAGGTGACGGTGACGTCGTCAGGATTGTCGACGATGCCCCGCACGAGGTGCTCGAGGGCGTCGGCCAGCATCTCAGGCCTCCTCGGAGGCGGCCTCAGCGGCCTCGTCAGCCACGGCCTCGGCAGTCTCGGCGGCCGCAGCGGCCTCCTCGTCGGCCTTGGCCTTGGCGGCGGCTGCCTTGCGCTTCTCGGCGTCGTCGGCGGCGGCCCTGACCGCGGCCTCCTTGGCGACCGTGGCGGCGTCGGCGTCCTGACCTTGAGGGTGCTCTCGACACCCTTGAGACCCTTGAACTGGTGATAGTCGCCGGTGATCTTGATCAGCTTGTAGACAGCGTCGGAGGGCTGAGCCCCCACACCGAGCCAGTACTGGACGCGCTCGGAGTCGATGCGGATGAGCGAGGGCTCCCTGCATCGGGTCGTAGACACCGATCTCCTCGATGACACGACCATCGCGCTTCTTGCGGGAGTCGAGGACGACGACCCCGGTAGAAGGGCAAACTTCTTGCCCATGCGCTTGAGGCGAATCTTGACTGCCACTTGGTTGAACTCCTGGTTCTGGATCGTTTGGCGCGCTGGTCCCCGGTGGGGTCAAGCAACGGTTTCCGGCGTGAGCCGAGACGCGACCGGGGCCGGGAGAGGGACCGACGTCCGATCGAGTACAGCCGGACATTCTGCCAGAGGGGTCGACGACGTCGCCAGCCTGAGCGGAGGCGCGGCCCCATAGTCCGGTGCGAGATCGCCCACAGACGGCAGGCAACCAGCGGGTTCGATGGGGGCCAACCGCTTCGCACGCCGGGCGCCATGGATGAAGAACCTTCATGGGGCTGCCTTCCCGGGGCAGCCGCCATCCCGGTGCCCGACGTCGATCCGGCCGGCATGAGGCCTGGTGCCACGATTCGCACCGCCGCCGAGAAGGCTCCGCTAACGTTCCGTCCGGCGGACGCACCGGAGCGGCCCGCACCGCCGAGACCAACGGCTGGCTACAAGCCCAGTCACGTCCAAGCCGTCGACGTCGCGACGAGAGGTAGGGGATGGAGAGCTCAACACAGTGGCATGAACTGATCCGACGAGAACCGATCTTCCACCACCGGAACTGATCTGGGACACCGACTCTTTCGATGAGCAGATCGCGGAGGACTTCAACGAGGTCGGCGCCTCGGGACGGCGTTACAGCCGCAGCGAGGTCGAGGAGATCGTCCTGGGACGCTTGGAGGAAGGCATGCGGACTCCCTCGCCGATGGATACAGCATCGAGGAGCTGAGTCCACATCCTTGCCGACGACGTCGTCAGGTCCTCTATGCCTTACGTACGCCGAGTCGTGTCACCCGGAGATCCACGCTCTACCGTCGCCGGGGCTCGACCTCGGCAGGGCGGTGTTCCACCAGGGCACCGTCATCGAGGGCGCGACGGCCCCGTCTCCCGACGACTGACCCACCTCCGTCACGACGATGTCCGAATCCGCAGCTCGACTCCCCGGGTGCCGCGAGCCGTTACGTCTACAGCCCGAGGTGGCGGCGCAGGTCCTCGGGCAGGGCGCCCATCGCGTCGGCGACGTCGTCGCCCGAAGGCTGCTTGCTCTGCTGGGCCTGGGGCATGATCCCGTAGCCGGAGGCGTCGGCCTGGCCGCCGCCGAGCCCGAAGGAGGAGCCGGCTGCGGGCGCGGCCTCTGCCCCGCCTCGATCTTGGCCTGCTTGGCGGCCGCGGCCTCCTTGGCCTGGCGGGCGGCCTTGGCGGGATTGCCGCTGCGCCCTTCTTGCCACCCTTGCCGCGCTTGGCCTTGGGGGCCTGACGGGCCTTGGAGTGCTTGCCCATGCCGGGCAGCGACCCCATCCCGGGCATGGGGCCGCCCTCGCCGAGACCGCCCATGCCTCCGCCGGAGGCCATGGCCTCCATCATCTTCTTGGCCTGCTCGAAGCGGTCCACGAGCTCATTGACGGCCTGGACCGTGGTTCCCGATCCCTTGGCGATGCGGCTGCGGCGCGAGCCGTTGAATGGACAGGTCCTTGCGCTCGGCCGGGGTCATGGAGCACGATCGCCTCGATGCGGTCGACCTCGCGCTCGTCGAAGTTCTCCAGGGCCTCACGCATCTGCCCCCATGCCGGGCATCATGCCCAGAAGCTTCTTCATGGAGCCCATCCTGCGGATCTGGCGCAGCTGGCCCAGGAAGTCGTCGAGGGTGAAGGTGCCCTGGCGAGCTTAGCGGCGGCGTCCTCGGCCTCCTGGCGGTCCAGGGTCCGCTCGGCCTGCTCGATGAGGGTGAGCAGGTCACCCATGTCCAGGATGCGCGAGGCCATGCGGTCGGCGTGGAAGCGCTCGAAGTCGGTCAGGCCCTCACCGGTGGAGGGGAACAGGACCGGAGCGCCGGTGACGCCGCGAACGGACAGGACCGCACCACCGCGGGCGTCGCCGTCGAGCTTGGAGAGGACCACGCCGGTGAAGCCGACGCCGTCGCGGAAGGCGACGGAGGTGTTGACCGCGTCCTGACCGACCATGGCGTCCAGGACGAAGAGGATCTCGTGGGGGGCGACCGCGTCGCGGATGCGGATCGCCTGGTCCATCATCTCGGCGTCCACACCGAGGCGGCCGGCGGTGTCCACGACGACGACGTCGTAGCCGTTGGCGCGCGCCTGCTCGACGCCGGGCGGGCCACGGCTACCGGGTCGCCACGCCGTTACCGGGCTCGGCGCCCACACGTGCACCCGGCGCGCTCGGCGACGACGCTCAGCTGGGTGACGGCGTTGGGGCGCTGGAGGTCGGAGGCCACCAGCAGGACGCGCTTGCCCTGGTCGCGCAGCCAGCGGCCGAGCTTTCCGGCCAGGGTGGTCTTACCGGCGCCCTGGAGGCCGGCGAGCATGATGATTGTGGGGCCGCGGTCGGCCCAGTTGATCTCCCGGGTCTCACCGCCCGGGACCTCGATGAGCTCCTCGTTGACGATCTTGACGACCTGCTGGCCCGGGTTGAGGGGCCTGGGAACAGGCAGCGTCGACCGCCTTCTCGCGCACCGCTGAGGTGAAGGCGCGCACCACGGGCAGGGCGACGTCGGCCTCCAGGAGGGCACGGCGGATCTCGGTGACCGTGGCGTTGACGTCGGCCTCGGTGAGACGACCTTTGCCGCGCAGCTGGTTGAAGGAGGCGGTGATGCGATCGGAGAGGTTGCCGAACACGCGATGGTCCTTCCTGGCGCCGTCGGGCGCGTTGGTCGGGAGACTGTGGGCGGATGAGGGAGGAACGTCCATGGCCGAGAGCCATGATGATTCCCCTGACTGCGACCCAGGATAGCGGCAAGCAGGGGCCCGCCCTCTCCCCGCGCCCGGACCGGGACTGAGCCCACACTCACCGACCGCCCCTGCTACTGGCCGGCTCCGCCACGTCCGCCTTCTTCGCCCGGTATCTCCTCTCGCATGGAACAATCCGGCTTTGCCCCACCGCGGTGCGGTCATTCCACTGCCTGCTCACCCCTGAGAAATGTCATGAGCATGTGGTGACCGATGGGCCGTGGGCCACCGCCGCTGCAGCACGAGTCTTGAGCCATGAGCACAACAACACCTCGGCCCGCCCCGGAGTCCTCACTCCCGATGGTTCCCCAAACGGATCGCGTCGACGCCATCAGCCTGACCGATCTGCAAGTCCTTCGGTGCCGTCACCGCCGTTGACGGCACCGACTGACTCATCCGCCCCGGAGGTCGTCGCCCTCCTGGGCCCTAACGGCGCGGGCAGGGACGACGACGATCGACATGATCCTGGGCTCAGCAGCCCCACCAGCGGCAATGCGAGCGTCTTCGGGATGCGCCCACGCCAAGCGGTCGACCATGGACGTTGCATGCCCGGCGCTGACGGGCTGAGCGCGACCGCGAGGCTCCTGGAGCGGCTGCCGGCCACGAGGGTCCTCATCGTCACCACCTTCGGGCGTCCCGGATTCCTGCGGCGCGCCGTCCAGTCCGGGGCCACGGCTTTGTCGTCAAGGTTGCTCCGGCCGCGAGGCCTCCGGCTACCGGTACGGGAAGAGGACCGGTAGCCGGAGGCGTTGCGCAGATACGGGCAGGCCCGTGAGCGACGGCTCAGCCCAGCAGCGCGTCGACGAAGCCCTCCGGGTCGAAGGGAGCCAGGTCATCGGCGCCCTCCCCCAGGCCCACGAGCTGGACGGGAACGCCCAGCTCCCTCTGAACGGTGACGACGATGCCGCCCTTGGCGGTGCCGTCGAGCTTGGTGAGCACGATGCCGGTGATGCCGACGGCCTCGGAGAAGACCTGGGCCTGGCGCATGCCGTTCTGTCCGAGTGGTGGCGTCGAGGACCAGGAGGATCTCGCCGACAGGGCGATCTTCTCATGACGCGCTTGATCTTGCCAGCTCGTCCATGAGGCCGGCCTTGTTCTTGCAGGCGCCCGGCGGTGTCGACGACGACGACGTCCGTCTCTGGTCGGCCGCCTGGCGGGCGCGTCGTGAGGCGACAGGCGCGGTCAGCGCCCTCCTCTCGGAGCGCACGACGTCGCGCCCACGCGCTCGCCCCAGGTGGTCAGCTGCTCGGCGGCCGCGGCCCGGAAGGTGTCTGCCGCGCCCAGGACGACGGTCTTGTCCTGGGCCACCAGGACGCGGGCGAGCTTGCCGCAGGTGGTGGTCTTTCCGGTGCCGTTGACGCCCACCATGGGGATGGCGGCCGCAGGCGTTCCAATGCGCCGTCGGCGGGTGGGGGCGCTCCAGGTTGAGGGAGCGGTCAAGGGTGGGGTCGACGAGCTGGAGCAGCTCGGCGCGCAGGACGGTGCGGACGGCCTCGGGGTCGGAGGTGCCCAGGACCTTGGCCTGGGTGCGCAGCTCGTCCATGAGAGAAGTGGTCACCTCGATACCGAGGTCGGAGGTGAGCAGGGTGTCCTCGATCTCCTCCCAGTCCTCTTCCGTCAGGTCACCGCGGGACAGGACGGACAGGACGGCTTGCCCGAAGCCGCCGGCGCCAGCCGAGGCAGGCGCGCAGGCGCTGCATGCGGCCGGGGATGGACTCAGGGGACTCCAGCGTCGCGGTGGGCGGGGCGACCGGCTCGACCTCGTCCGAGGGCGGCTCCTCCTCTTCCTCGGATGGAAGGAGGTCCTCCACGGACATCGGCCTGTGGGCGCTGACCTCGTCAGGGACCTGTTCCCCGACGTCTGCCTGCGTAGAGCCACAGGCCACCGCCGACGACGATGACCAGGATGATGCCGAGGACGATGAGGATCGGTTCCATAGGCCCATCATGCCCGATGGCCGCCCCGCTGTGGCAGGGTCATTCGTCTCCGGACGCCTCTGGCCGGTAGGGCGCCGCGGGAAATCACCGACGCGCCCCTGAGTCGTGACAAAAAAATCCTGCGGCACCCCTGCCGGCGTGCCGCAGGACGAGGAAGGCCAATGGCCTCGGTGTCAATACGGAGAAAAGCGGAACCTGTTGGCGTCAGGCGCAACAGGAGCTGATAAGAGTAGGACGGGATGGCGATCTCTCAGGGCCGGGATTTTATCCAGAGACCGACTCTTCAAGCCCGGTGGTTCGTGAAAATAACGTGGACATAGTTTTCACGAACCGGGCCGGCAGATCATCCCTGGGTATGCGAGATCCCGCTGGCAGCCGGCTCGTGCACCTGGCCGCGACGTCGGGAACCGGCGACCCCCCGAGTCCTCTCCGCGGTGTCCATCGCCTTCTCGACGACCCCGACCAGGCCGACGAAGGAGTCGGTCCCCACGTAGGCGGCGGGCCCTCACGCGTCATGAGGTCGGTGAGGCGGACCTCCTGGGGCACGACCTCCACCTCGACGCCCTGCCCCTCCTGACGCACCTCCTGCGCATTGCGGACCAGACCGCGAATGCGGGACGGCCAGGAGCGCACCGGGAAGCGCTCGGCACAGACCAGGCCGAGCACAAGAAGGCCGGCAACCAGCACGACAACGAGGGGAAGAATCATGGCACCCATGGCTAGGATTCTGCCCTGAGAAATGCGATCTGACCAGACTTTGCACGCATTTGTCGTCCAATCGACAACAAAACCTGGTAACTTCCTGGCACAATGATGACTCGAATCTGAAAACGACGGTCATATTGTAGAGTGCTATCACACACTCCTCATGGTTCACTCAGACATCAGGAGTCACAGCCGTACCGCGGTCGGGCTGAGCCAACCGCTGCGAGACCGCCTTGGTGATCCCGTCACGCATCGTGATGCCGTAGAGCGCGTCGGCCACCTCCATGGTCCGTTTCTGGTGCGTGATGATGATGAGCTGGCTGGACTGACGCAGCTCGGTAAAAATCTCCAGGAGCCGCCCCAGGTTGGTGTCGTCCAGGGCCGCCTCCACCTCATCCATGACGTAGAAGGGCGAGGGGCGCGCCTTGAAGATCGCCACCAGCAGGGCGACGGCGGCCAGCGAGCGCTCCCCACCCGAGAGCAGCGAGAGCCGCTTGACCTTCTTGCCCGCCGGACGAGCCTCGATCTCGATGCCGGTGGTGAGCATGTCATCGGGATCGGTGAGCACCAAGCGCCCCTTCCCACCCGGGAAGAGCCGGTCGAAGACGGAGGCGAACTGGCGGGCGGTGTCCTCATAGGCCTGGGCGAAGACCTCCTGGACCCGTGCGTCGATCTCCTCGACGATGCTCAGCAGGTCGTCGCGCGAGCGTCGAGGTCGGCCAGCTGCTCGGCCAGGGAACTGATGGCGCTGCTCCAGGGCTGCGTGCTCCTCAGGGCGAGCGGGTTGACCCTTGCCGAGCCGGGCGAGGTCGCGCGAGACCCTGGCCAGGCGCTTCTCCTGCTCGGGCGCACATAGGGGATGGCCCGCGTGCCCGGACCCGGCCGGGACGTGGGCAGCAGGCTGCCCGCGGGCGGGCTCCGCGTCGGAGCCGGGCGCAGCATCGGGTTCCTCGACAACCTCGGGGACGAGCATGTGCGGTCCGTACTCCTCCACGAGGGGTCCAGCTCGAGGCCGAGCTCGCTCATGGCGCGGTCGGCCAGGGCCTCCAGGCGCATGCGCTGCTCGGCCTGGCGACCTCCCTCGCGGTGGGCGGCATCGGTGAGGTTGCCGAGCTCCTTGGTCAGCTGGTCGATCTCCTCGCGGACCTCGTTGGTGGCCGCCAGGGCCTAGGGCGCGCTCGGTCTCGATGGTGGCGCGCTCGTCGGCAGCCTGCTGGACACATGCTCTCGCTGTCTCAGCGGCGGCACGGGCCTGGTCCGCACACGGGTGGCGACGGCCAGCTGGGCGCTGCGGCGCTGCTGGGCCCGCTCGGCGGCAGCGCGCTGCTCGCGCTCCCGGCGGGCGGCCGCTCGCAGTGAGTCCGCGCGTCCTCGGCTGGAGCGCTCACGCTCCTCGGCCGTGCGCAGGGGCCAACCTGGCGTCGGTCTCGACGGCGCGGGCCTGGCAGGCGGCGTCGGCTGCGCTCTCCCGTTCCTGGCGAGCGCTTTCCAGCTCGCGTTCGAGGGCGGCCGGCGCCGCCTGGCAGGCTCGGCTCGCCCGAGTCCTCGGCAGCATCGTGCTCGTCCTCGACCTCGGCCAGGGCGGCCGTGGCGGCGGCGAGCTCGGCGGTGCGCTGGACCGACTCGGCCTCTGCCCGCTCCAGGACCCGACGGGCACGGCCGGTCTCCTCAGTGGCGGCGTGGGCCGCGGAGGTCAGTCGGGCCATCGCCTCGGCAGCCCGGGCGGCCTCGGCGTCGGCCTGACGCAGGGCGGCCAGCGCCTCGCTGAGCTCTGGCGGGCGGCCTCCTCCTTGCGACGGGCCTCCTCCAGGGGCTGCGTCGGCTGCAGTCTCGGCCTGGGCGGCGGCTGCGGCCTCGGCATCAGCCTCCTCGCGAGCGGCGGTGAGCTCGAGAACCGAGGCTCCTCAGCCAGCCCCGGAGACCCAGCCGGGAGCCAGGACGTCACCGCTGCGGGTGGCCACGACGGCATCGGGAAGCCCTGCGCGCAGGGCGCGAGCGGTCTCGATGTCCTCCGCCACCCAAGCGGCCCTGAGCAGCCCGTCAGGACCTGCCCGAATCCTCCGAGCTCAGGGCGCGCAGGGCTCACGAGCCCGCGGGCCGCCAATGCACCGTCGATGGGAGCGGACGAGTCCTCATCAGCGGTGTGGGGCGAGGGGATCAGCGAGGAGTCGTTGGCCAGCACCAGTCGCACTGCCCCCACGTCCCGACTGCGGGCGTGCTCCAGTCCGGACAGGGCCGCCTCGGCGTCGGCGGCCAGACCGGCTTCGGCGAGCACTCCCAGGAGGGCGGCGACGGCGTTCTCCCAGCCGCGCTCAACACTGAGGTGCTCCGCCACCGGCCCGAGGAGGCCGTCGACGCCGGCCTGGAGCAGCGCGGCCGTGCCGTCCTGGTTGCGCAGGGACATGGCCAGGGTGTCGCGCCTGGCCGCCCAGGTGGCCCGGTCGGAGGCGGCTTCCCGGCGGGCGTCGGTGGCGGCGGAGACGGCCTCGCGCGCCTCGGCCAGCTGTTGGGCGGCCTCCTCGTGGACGGCTGCCGCGCGAGCCGCAGCGTCGGCGGCGCTGGGCGCCTCGATCACCGCCTCAGAGCCGTCCCGCGAGTCGCCGGGGTCGCCGGACGGGCCACTGCCCGAGGGGGTTCCGGTTGAACCGGCGCCGTGAGTCTCCTGCGCATCTCCCCCAGCCGCAGCCAGGGCGGCTCGGGCGCGCTCCTCGCGGTCCTGCGCGGCCCGGAGGGCGCTGCGGGCCTGCTCGAGGGCGGCCAGGCTGGCCTCGTGGCGGCTGCGGGCAGAGGCGACGCGTCCGCCGGCACGGGCGATGGTCTCCCGTCTCTCGGAGAGCCGACGCTGGGCAGCCGAGAGCGCCTGGTCGGCGGCCTTCTCAGCGGTCTCGGCGTCGGAGCGCACCGGGTGGCGTCACTGAGGCGCCGTGCGGGCGGCCTCAACAGCGTCGGCGAGCTCGGCCTCCTCCTCCCGGCCGCCTCGGCCCGCCGTTCGAGCTCCTCGGGGTCGGTGCCGTGGCTCGCAGCGGGGCGGAGGCCGGGAGCCGGATCCGCTCCCGGCCCGTCCGCGAGCGCACCGAGGACTGGGCGACCCCGGTGAGGTCCTCCCAGACACCGCCGGCCCGGGCCAGGCGCTGGGCGGAGGTGGTCTCGATGGCGGCCAGCTCGCTCAGGCGCGCCCTGGCGACGCGCTCGGCCTCCTCGACGGCGCCGCGGCGCCTGGCCAGCGCCTCCTTGTCCTCGTCGCCGGCCTCCAGGAGGGACTGGGCCTGGACGACGTCGTCGGCCAGCAGCCGGGCGAGTGGCGTCGCGGACCTCGACCTGGATGGTCCGGGCGCGCCGGGCGATGGCGGCCTGCCGGGCCAGGGGGCCGAGCTGACGGCGCAGCTCCCTGGGCGAGGTCGGAGACCCGGGCGAGGTCGGCGGCCATGGACTCGAGCTTGCGCAGGGCGCGCTCCTTGCGCTTGCGATGCTTGAGGACGCCGGCGGCCTCCTCGATGAAGCCGCGGCGGTCGTCGGGGGTGGCGCTCAGGACGGCGTCGAGCCGGCCCTGCCCGATGATGACGTGCATCTGGCGCCCCAGGCCCGTGTCGCTGAGGAGCTCCTGGACGTCGAGGAGGCGGCAGGGGGTGCCGTTGATCTGGTACTCCGAGCCGCCCCCGCGGAACAGGGTGCGTGAGATGGTGACCTCGGTGTAGTCGATCGGCAGGGCGCCGTCGGTGTTGTCGATGGTCAGGGAGACCTCGGCTCGCCCGAGGGCCGGGCGGGAGCCGGCGCCGGCGAAGATGACGTCGGCCATGGAGCCACCGCGCAGGTTCTTGGCGCCCTGCTCCCCCATGACCCAGGTCAGGGCGTCGACGACGTTCGACTTGCCGGACCCGTTGGGACCGACCACGGCGGTGATTCCGGGCTCCAGACGGAGGGTGGTTGACGAGGCGAAGGACTTGAATCCCTTGATCGTCAACGTCTTGAGGTGCACGGGTGTCACCCTAACAGCGCAGGCGGCCCCAGCGATGACAGAAACGACAAAGGGACTTGACATCACCAATCAAGACAAGCAGACTTTCCATGTCAAGGGGGCTAGACACGCTGTCCGAGCGCCCGCCCATCAGCCCTGTCCGACCCTCGTCTCCGAGATCCAAGGAGCCACGATGCTCACACTGTCCAACCTCTCCAAACGCTTCGGGAGCCTCCAGGCCCTCGACAACCTCTCCCTATCCCTGGCCGGCGGCGAGATCGTCGGCTTCGTCGGAGCCAACGGAGCCGGCAAGTCCACCACGATGCGCATCGTCATGGGGGTGCTCGCCGCAGACACAGGCACCGTGACCTGGAAGGGCTCCCCCATGGACGCCGCGATCCGGCGCAGCATCGGATACATGCCCGAGGAGCGCGGCCTCTACCCCCGGATGAAGGTGACCGACCAGCTCATCTACCTGGCCCGTCTGCACGGGTTGTCGGCCTCCGCCGCCAAGGCGGCCGCAGACCGGTGGACCGAGCGCCTGGGCCTTGAGGAGCGGCGCGGCGACGAGGTGCAGACCCTGTCTCTGGGCAACCAGCAGCGCGTCCAGCTCGCCGCCGCACTCGTGAGCGACCCCGAGCTGCTCATCCTCGATGAGCCCTTCTCCGGCCTGGACCCGGTGGCCGTGGACGTCATGAGCCAGGTCCTCCTGGAGCGGGCGTCCACGGGCGTTCCACGCTCTTCTCCTCCCACCCAGCTCGACGTCGTCGAGCGCCTGTGCGACCGGGTGGTCATCATCCGTTCGGGCCGACTCGTGGCAACAGGACGATTCCCGAGCTCCAGGCCACCGAGACACCGCGATGGCGAGTCGTCATCGAGCCGCCGCTGGAGGCCGCCCCGCTGGAGGCCGGCACCCTGGACGGTCTGAACGACCCGGCGGTGCAGATCAACGACCAGGGCCGCCTGACCATCACCGCCGCGGGCGACGACGAGCAGGAGCTGTTGCGTACCGCCCAGCGTCTGGGGACGGTGCGCGAACTCGGCCCGGTGCGCCATCGCCTCACCGACATCTTCCGGGAGGTTCTGACGGCGCCGACCTCCCTCAGCCAGACCACCGACCAGACCGACACGAAGAAGGAGGCGCGCCGATGAGCGCCCGAACCAGCCCTATCACCCGCCGTCAGGAGATCACCCCTGGTCACCGGCCGAGAGCTGCGGGCGCACCTGATGAAGAAGTCCACCATCGTCCTGACCTGGTGCTGCCGTGGCGGTCATCGGCGGCATCATCGGCATCAGCATCTACACCTCCGGTCAGGACAAGGCCTACCGGCTCGGCCTCAAGGGCACACCGGTCTCGCAGGCCGCCGGGCTGGACAGCGTCGTCGCCTCCAACGGGGAGACGATCGAGGTCGTTGACGTCTCCGGTCGGGAGACGAAGGAGGTGCTCTCCGACGACGCCCCCGAGGGCACACCGCATGTGGACATGGTCCTCGACGTCTCCGGATCCGCACCCACCATCACCGTGGAGAAGTCGGCCGACGACGCGGTCGTCTCCGGAGTCACGGCTTTCCTCCAGCAGGCGTCCCTGGGACAGCAGATCGCGGCCCTAGGCGGCGACCCGGGCCAGGTGGCCTCCCAGCTCAGCACCGCCAAGCCGGAGGTCAAGGTGCTCAACACCCTCAAGCGCGATGCCGCCGACTTCGGTCCGCGCTACACGGTCCTCATGACGATCGACGTCCTGCTGATGTTCGCCATCATGGGCGGGGGCCAGTTCATCGCACAGGGCGTGGTGGAGGAGAAGTCGAGTCGGATCGTGGAGATCCTCCTGGCCTGCGTGCGGCCCAGCTCGCTGCTGGCCGGCAAGATCCTGGGATCGGCATCGCCTCCTTCCTCACCACCGGGGCGGTGGCCGTGGCCGGGGTCGTCACCGCGAAGGCGACCGGTGTCGCGCCGGACATCAGCCTCGATCTGGACGGCGTGCTGGTGGCGATGCTCGTGTGGCTGATCGTGGGCTACGCGATCTTCGCGGTCTCCTTCGGAGCCGCCGCCTCACTGGTGAGCCGGCAGGAGGACGTCGGCTCGGTGAGCATGCCCCTGGTGATGCTCTCGATGATCCCCACGCTCTGAGCATCTTGATGGCCATCGGGGACGCCAACACCATGACCTTCCGGGTCCCTCTCCTTCCTGCCGCCCTTCGCACCCTTCATGATGCCGGCACGCCTGGTACTCGGGGTCTCCTCCTGGAGCGAGCAGGTGATCGCGATGGTGATCGCACTCGTCTTCCTGCCGTTGCTGGTGCGCGTGGCAGCGACGATCTACACCCGGGCCGTCACCCGCACCGGCGCCCGGGTCCCGCTCAAGGAGGTCCTGGGGCGGGCGGAACGGGTCTGACCGCGCCCCTCTCCAGCGACGACGGTGCGCCTCCCTCACGGGGAGGCGCACCGTCGCGATCTGGGCAGTGCCGAGGAGGCGCCGGGGCCCGGGCTCAGTCGGCCAGCTCGGGGAACCAGATGGCGATCTCAGGGCCGCGGACTCATCGCTGTCCGAGCCGTGGACGAGGTTGAGGATGGCGGGGTGCCCCAGTCGCGACCCAGGTCGCCGCGGATGGTGCCGGGGGCGGCCGTGGTGGGGTCGGTGGGCCCCATGAGGCTGCGCACGCCCTCGACGACGCGCTGCCCCTCGGCGACCGCGGCCACCACGTTGCCGGAAGTCATGTACTCCACGACGCCGGGGTAGAAGGGCTTGTCCACGTGCTCGGCATAGTGCGCGGCGAGGATCTCCTCGGTGGGGGTGAGCACCTTCAGAGCCGTCAAGGCGTACCCCTTGGCCTCGATGCGGCGCAGGATCTCGCCGGTCAGGGCCGCGCTCGACGGCGTCGGGCTTGATGAGGATGAGGATGCGGCCGGTCTGGGACGTGCTGGCCATGGGGGGGCTCCTTGCTGGTTGGCGGGTGAGGGACCGGATGGACCATAACGGGTTCTGGCCCCTCATAGCCACGGGAGAGCCGGGATCAGGCCTGCTCGACCACCAGGATCGGGTCCAAGGAGCGGTCGCGGGCGGCGTCGGCGGCGGCCTGGAGGATGAGCGCGGAGGACTGGGCACCGGGGTCGCGGTGCCCGCAGGAGCGCTCCGCCAGGAATGAGGCCCGGCCACGACGGGCCTGGAGCGGCTCGGTGTCCAGGGCGCCCTGGCGGCGGCCCGGCGGCCGCGGCGAGGACTCCGATCTCGCCCTCTCCGATCTCCGCCGCCTCCTTGGCAGCCACTGCTGCGGGCCTCCAGGCGTCAACCATGGTCTTGTCCCCGCTGGTGGCGTGCCCCCTGGCCTCCAGGCCGGAGGTGGCCTCCTCCAGGGCACGGACCAGCTCCTGGGGCGCCCCAGGCGGAGACATCGCTGGAGCGGGCGGCCCTGAGGAAGGCGGTGCCCAGCAGCGGACCCCCCGGCGCCGCCGACGGTGGCCATGAGGGTGGTGGCGACGACCTTGAGGACTCCTCCCGGAGTTGCCGGGAGGTTTCCGGCCTCCTGGGCGGCATCGAGCTTGGTGACCACGGCCCTCATGCCGCGATCCAGGTTGTCCCCGTGGTCGGCATCCCCGATGGCTCGATCCAGCTCGGTCAGCTCGACGCGGCTCTCAGCGATCAGTAGGGCGGCGCAACGGGTCCAGTCGAGGGCCCAGGCAGCATCCAAAGGCATGGTGTTTCCTTCTCAGGTCTTGGCAGGTGTTGGTTCCAGGCCTGACCGCCATGCACCTGAGGGTGAAGGACGACCGTGTGGCTTTGATCGGGCCCCGCGCGGACCCGATGGGTCCCTGGGCGTCCCGGGAACGTCCGTGGGACGCGCCGGAACGGGCCGACGAGGTGCTCATCGCCCGCTCGCATTTCCATCCTCTCACGCACCTTGCGACCTCGCTCGTTGAGACGGCCACATGGCCTGCGAGCAGCGCAAACGGACGCACCGCCACAGATGTCACCAAAGTGAGGGACGACGTGATACTTGTATGCACAAGCCCCGGTGGGCGCCTGCCCGCTACCCCGAGACCTGAGGAAGGACCTTCCCGTGGCCCCAGGCCAAGTACGACCAGATCTTCCAGACCCTGCGCGAACGCATCGACTCGGGCACCTACGGCTTCCTTGATCTGCTCCCCTCGGAGAACGCCCTGGCCGAGGAGTTCGGCTGCACCCGTAACACGGTGCGCAAGGCGCTGGCGCTGCTCGTGGCCCAGGGATACGTCCAGACCATGCAGGGCCGGGGCGTCCAGGTGATCTCCCGGCCGCGAGCGACCTCCACCTTCCTCGTCGGGGGGATCGAGTCGCTCCAGGAGGCCGCTGAGCGCAACCGAGTCCCGCTGAGCACCCACATGATCTCCCTGGAGAAGGGCGTGGTCGACGCCGAGACGGCAGGGGCCTCCGGGATGGCCGAGGGGGCCGAGATCATCATGGTCAAGCGGCTGCGCCTGCTGGACAACGTCCCCCTCATCGTGGATACCAGCTACTTCCTGACCTCGGTGGTTCCTCACCTGACTCGGCAGATCGTCGAGTCCTCGGTCTACGCCCACCTGGAGGAGGTCCTGGGGGTGCGGGTGGCCAGCGCGACCCGGCGGATCACGGTGGAGCGGGCCACCACCGAGGACCGCCGGCTCATCCACCTGGGGGGAATGGACTGCGTCGTCGTGGTGTCCTCGGCGACCTTCGACTCGGCGGGAGTGCTCTTCGAGTTCACGCGCTCACGTCACTCGCCAGTCGACTTCGCCTTCCAGGACACCGCCCACCGACTTCCCGCCGAGCGCTGAGCCGGGCCCTGGAGCCACGGAAGGCCTGAATGACAGGCGCCCTGCAGGAGCCGGTGGCCCGACAGCATCCTGGGACGCTGTCGGGCCACCGGCCTGCTGACTCGGGGCGGGACGGGCTCATTGAGCGCGCTCACCCGGGCGGTGCTGCTCGGCTACTTGGCGACGGGCTCGCGGTTGCCGAGGCGGACCTTCTTGACCGTACGTTCCTTGTCGAAGTCGGCCCGCTTGAAGCCGAAGAAGTAGGTGCACAGGAAGGAGACCACGAGGGCCGCGACGCCGGCGATCCAGAAGCCGGTGAAGGAGGAGTCCATGCCCTTGGGGTTGACGAAGGAGGGGAAGCCGACAAAGGCCCCGGTGAAGCCCCACATGTTGACGTTGAGCAGTCCGGTGAGCAGTCCGCCGACGGCGCCGCCGATCGAGGCGGTGATGAAGATGCGGCCGTACTTGAGGTTGAGACCGTACATGGCCGGCTCGGTCACGCCGCAGAAGGCGGAGATGGTGGCCGGCGCGGCCATCCGCTTGATGCGGGCGTCGCGCACCTTGAGCCAGACCGCCAGGGCACCGCCGCCCTGGGCGATCATGGTGGCCGAGACAATGGCGTTGAGATGGGAGTAGCCGGGGCTGGCGAGCTCGGAGGAGATGATCGGGATCACGGCCCAGTGCAGGCCGAAGATGACCAGGCACTGGTAGAAGCCGCCGATGAGCAGGCCCGCGAGCGTGTAGTTGAAGCCCAGGACCGCGTTGATGACGGAGGCGATCCCACCCGAGACGAGCATGACGACGGGCCCGAAGACCAGGAGGATGAGGGCGGAGACCACGAAGATCTCGATGAGGGGGCCGAAGATCGGGCGGATGACTGCCGGCAGGGCCTTCTTGAGCCAGGGTTCGATCTTGGAGGCGAGCCAGGCCGCCACGATGATGGGGAAGATCGAGTAGGCGTAGGCGTTGCCCTCGGGCAGCGAGACGGGGATCCCGAAGAAGTCGGCGTTGAAGACCGTGCGCCCCACCTGTGCGACGACGTGGTAGGCCTCATCATCCGGGTTGGACATCGTGACCACGGAGGGATAGCAGAGCACGCCGCCGATGATGGCCACGACGATGGGGTCGGCGCCCAGGCGCTTGGCCGCGGTGAAGCCGACGATGATCGGCAGGAAGAAGAACATCGACGAGCTCATGGCGTCGATGAAGTGGAAGGTGTTGGAGGCCTCGGTGACGACCTTGAACTGGACGAGCAGCGCCAGAAGGCCCTTGAGGATCCCGGAGGCCGCCAGCATGCCGACCACGGGGATCATCGATCCGGTGATGACACCGATGAGGGAGGAAAAGCCAAGCTTGACCCAGCCCCACAGAGTGGTGGGCCGCTCGACGATCTCGACGTCAGCGGCCTGATCGCCGCCGCCCACGTTCGGCAGCCGGGAGACGACGGCGTCGTAGACGTCGACGACGTCGGGGCCGATGACCACCTGGTACTGGCCGCCGGCCTTGGCCACGTCGATGACGCCATCGAGGTCGGCGACGGTCTCGTCGTCGGCCAGGGACTCGTCCTTGAGGTAGAAGCGCACGCGGGTGATGCAGTGCAGGACGGAGCGGACGTTGTCGGGGCCGCCGATGCCGGTGATGATGTCGGCTGCGGTGGCGTCGAAGCCGGTCAGGCCGTCAGTGCGTGCCCCGTCGGTGGTACCGGCATCGACCTCGGTGCTCGCAGCACCTGTGGGAGCTGCGTCATCGTCCTCGCCCTTGAGCGTGGCGGTGGCGATGGCGGTGCCCGCCTCCGTCTTGCCGGTGGTGACGGTCAGGTCGGCCAGGTGGGTCATCGTGTTGGTGAGGACCACGATGGCGGTGGTGGCCTTGCCCGCGGCTCGGACGGCCTCAAGGTCCATAGTGCCCAGGGACTGTCCGGCCTTGACGGTATCGCCGACCCTGACGTTCAGGTCGAAGGGGGCGCCCTCGAGCTCAACGGTGTCGACACCGAGGTGCAGCAGGACCTCCAGGCCGGACTCGTTCTTGAAGCCGATGGCGTGTCCGGTTCCGGCCACCATGGTGACGGTGGCGTCCACCGGGGAGACGATGGCGCCGTCGTCGACGGGCTCGACCCCGAGCCCGTCCCCGACGGCCTTGGAGGAGAAGACGGGGTCGGGGACATCGGCGAGGTCGATGACTGTCCCCGTCACCGGGGAGACGATGGGGATCTCGGGTCCCTTGTCTGGTTCGGACATGGGGGTTCCTTTTCGGAGCGCGGGTGGGTACAGCGGTGTCGGGGAGGCGGGCTCGGCGGTCCTCCGGGGTGGACGGGGCGGACAGAAGTGACGGACAGGAGGGGACGCGGGCTGCTACTGATTCAGGTGAGCAGGGCGATGGCCTCGTAGGGGCGCAGGCGGATCACTCCCACCTCGAGGCGGCCGGTGACGGCGGGCAGCTCGGCGCTGCTGCGGGTGCGGTCGTTACCGTCGTAGTTGCCGATGAGGATGCGGGCGGCGGCGAAGGCCTCCCGGGACATCCACCTCGGTGCTGTGGCCGCGGAAGCTGCACAGGACCAGCAGGGCGGCCGCCCTCGTGCTCGCGGGTGTGAGCCAGGACATCCTCGTGCTCCATGAGGTAGGGGGCGTAGGTGCCGCGGGAGATGATGGGCAGCTCCTTGCGCAGGGCGATGAGGCGCCGGTAGTAGGGCAGGATCCGCCCCTGACTCTCCTCGATCTCGACGTTGACGATCCGCTGGTTGGTGGGCCGCAGCCAGGGCGTCCCGGTGGTGAATCCGGCACCGGGGATCTCGGCGTTCCACTGCATGAGGGTGCGGGCGTTGTCGCGGGCCTTGGAGTGAACGACGGCGAAGGCCTCCTGGGCGTCCATGCCGCCGGCCGTCAGCTCGTGGTAGGCGTTGCGGGCCTCGACGTCGACGTAGTCCTCGATGGACAGGTAGGCGGGGTCGGTCATGCCGATCTCCTCGCCCATGTAGATGTATGGCGTGCCGCGCAGCAGGTGGACGACGGTGGCGAGCATGGTCGCGGACTCGGCGTGATAGCGCTCAGGGTCGGCGAAGCGGTCGATGGCGCGGGGCTGGTCGTGATTGTTCCAGAACAGGGCGTTCCAGCCGCCGCCGGCCTGCATGCCCAGGGCCCACTCATTGAGGATGCGCTTGAGGGCGGCGAAGTCGTAGGGGACGCGGGTCCACTTGGCGCCGTCGGCATAGTCGACCTTGAGGTGGTGGAAGCTGAAGACCATGCTCAGCTCGCCACTGGCCGGGTTGGAGTAGTCGACACAGGCCTCGACGGTGGTTGAGGACATCTCGCCGACCGTCATCGCCTCAGGGTCCTGGCCGAAGCTGGCCGCGGAGAGCTCGCGCAGGTAGTCGTGGACGAGGGGCCGTCGGTGTACATGCGGCGGTCGTCGGTGCCGGCGGGCGCGTCCTGGAAGGGAATGGGCTTGCCGATGACGTTGATGACGTCGAAGCGGAAGTCCTTGACGCCCTTGGCCCGCCAGAAGTTGACGACCCCCGCGGCCTCGGCGCGCACGGCCGGGTTGTGCCAGTTGAGGTCGGCCTGGGTGCGGTCGTAGAGGCACAGGTAGTACAGGCCGGTCTCCCTCGAAGGGCTGCCCAGGCGGGGCCGCCGAACTTGGAGACCCAGTTGGTGGGCGGCGAGCCATCCTCCTTGGGGGGCAGCAGGTAGAAGTAGTCCTGGTAGACGGGGTCACCGGCCAGGGCCCGCTGGAACCACTCGTGATCGGTGGAGACGTGGTTGAGAACCATGTCCAGCATGACGCCGATGCCGTGCTCGCCCAGGGCGGCGACGAGCTCCTCGAAGTCCTCCATGGTTCCCCATGGCCGGGTCGATGGCGCAGTAGTCGGAGATGTCGTATCCGTTGTCCCGGCCCGGCGAGGGGAAGAAGGGATTGAACCAGACGTGGTCTACTCCCAGGGAGGCGATGTAGCCGACCTTCTCGATGATGCCGCGCAGATCGCCCACGCCGTCACCAGTGGAGTCGCGGAAGGACTTGGGATAGATCTGGTAGACGACACTGTCCGTCAATGACATGCGGGGAGCTCCTGAGGGAAGCGGGATGGACCGAAGGAACCATTTCTCGAACAACTTTGTGCACACAAGTATGCGCTGTGTGCAAGTTGTCGATACGCCTTTTTGTGTTATGTATCATGTGACTGGTTTCCGGAAGCGACACCCCAGGCCTCTGGACATAGCGCCCCTCATCCCCGTTCTCTCCGCAAGAAAGATGTGTCTACCGTGAGCAGCCGAGAGCCCGTTCGCCCGCACCGTCCTCACCACCTCCGCGCCCAAGCCCGATGGGCCTTGCCCGCACTCCCGCTCCTGTGCACCCTGGTGCTCAGCGCCTGCGGCATGAGTGGCATCAACATCCTCCGGGGCCGCATCCGCCTCATCCGCTCAGGAGACCCCCTCAGGCCCGCACTCGGCAGCCGCCTCTCCATCTGGGGGCGAGCAGAAGCCGTCCGCAGCGCAGACGCAGACCGCATCGGGATCATCACCTCTGTCGACGCAGGCCACTGACGTCCCCACCCCCACACCGGCGGACACTGCGCCCGAGCGCAACACGCTCCTCAATGCCTCACTGCCCCTGCCCTCAACCTGCACAGCCAGCGGCCCCGTTTCTTCTCCGGCGGACAGGCCTCTCTGAGCTTCGGGGATACGCCAGGATCGAGGACCCCTCGGCCACCTACGTCCTCAACGGCACTCCCACCACCGCCGTGACACTGACCTGCAACGGCGGCGGATCGGCAGCCTTCCCCTCCCTGGCGTTCTACGACGACGAGCTGAGCCTCGTCGCCTCCTACGACCTGTCGAGGATCAGTGACGCAGAATCCTACGAGCCGGTCATCACCTCACTGGAATCCCGGGGCGACATCCTGCACGTGGAGTGGAGCAACGAGAAGCTCCCCGCGGACACCGCCGGAATGCACACCGGCTCAGGCACGGGCAGCGCCGACCTGAGCTGGAACGGGACGTCGTTCGACAAATCGAACATCACGGTCCGCGACGCCCAGGGAAACCAGGTGGGCTAGAGATCCAGGCCGGATCAGGGCCTGCCGAACAGGGCGCGAGCCTCAGCGGCCAGGAGCACAGAGCCGACGATGAGGATTCCTGATGCGGTCAACGGGGTGTCGTAGCCCTCGGACAGGGCGACGGCCTGACCCCACCGCCTCGCCGAGCTGCTGGCTCACCACGACGCGGTCGGCGCCGTAGACCTCCCTTGGCGATCTCGCCCAGATCGTCGACGTCCATGGCCCGCGGCGAGTCGATGGGGACGCACACGACGGCGTCGGTCACCGGTTCCAGGCCCGCCAGGATCCCCTCGGCGTCCTTGTCCGCCATGACGCCCAGGACCGCGACGAGGTGCTGGAAGCCGAAGGCCTCCTCGATGGCTCCGGTGAGGGCATCGATGCCGTGGGGGTTGTGGGCGGCGTCGACCAGGACCGTGGGCGAGGAGCGCAGGACCTCCAGGCGGCCGGGGCTGGTGACGGAGGCGAAACCGTCCTCGACGACCCGCGCGGGCACCTGGCGCCCGCCGTGGATCGCCTCGGCGGCCGCCAGGGCCAGCAGGGCGTTGCGGGCCTGGTAGCCCCCATGCAGGGGGACGAAGACGTCCTCGTAGACTGCCGCCGCGGTGGCCAGCGTGACGAGCTGGCCGCCGACGGCGAGCTGACGGTCGAGGACCTGCAGGACACCGGCATCCGGCAGGTGGGGTCCTCCTCCGGGTCGCGCTCGCGGCGCACGATGGCCCGGTGCTCGGTGGCGGCCCGCTCGATCTCTGCGGCGGCGTCGGGGACCTGCTGGGCGACGACGACGGTGGAGCCGTCCTTGATGACGCCGGCCTTCTCGTAGGCGATCTCAGTGATCGAGGAGCCGAGCCAGCGCTCGTGGTCACGCCCGATCGGGGTGATGACGGCGACGTCGGGAGCCGATGACGTTCGTGGCGTCCCAGCGTCCGCCCAGGCCCGACCTCGATGACGGCGACGTCGACGGGGTAGTCGGCGAAGGCGGCCAGCCATGACGGCCAGGACCTCGAAGAAGGACAGTCGCGGCCCGCCGTCGTCCTGGGAGCGCTCGTCGACCATGGCGATGTAGGGGGCCACGTCCTCCCAGGCGGCGATGAAGCCCTCCTCGCTGATCGGCTCGCCGTCGAGGCTGATGCGCTCGCGGATGGTGGCCAGGTGGGGGCTGGTGAAGCGGCGGTGCGCATGCCGCCGGCGGCAGAGGCGCTCGGTCATGCGGGCGGTGGAGGTCTTGCCGTTGGTGCCGGTGATGTGGACGGTGCGGTAGGTGCCTCAGGCGCCCAGGAGGTCGAGGACGGCCTCGACACGCTCCAGGGAGGGCTGGACCTGGTGCTCGGGGGCGCGGGAGAGGATCTCGGCCTCGACCTCGCGCATGCGGGCGGTGACCTCGACGGCACGGGCGGCAGCCTCCAGCTCGCGCAGGTGATCGTCCTCGAGGGGACATCGGGGGAGCTGGGGCTCCCAGGACTCCCAGTCGTCGGAGTCGTCGGCATCGACCTCGGCGAGGAGCTCCCTCGAGGCGGTCTGCGTCACCACCGGGGATCATGTTGGCGGCGACGAGCTCACGCAGGGCCTCGAGGTCCTCGCGGTCCTGGGCATCGGCGTCGGCCTCCCGCTGGGCACCGGCCTCCTGGAGCTCGGAGACGGAGACGGTCAGGCCGTCGCCGTCGGAGAGAACAGGGGTGCCTGAGGGCCTCCAGGTAGGGCAGGAGCTCAGGGGTCGATGCCGGTCTCACCGAAGACGGCGTCAACGACCTCCTCCCCGTGGCGCCTCGGGGATGCCGAAGGCGGCACCCAGGTGGGGTGGGTTCTGAGCCGGATCCTGCTCAGGGTGCCGGTTGTGGCGCTCGTCGTTCGCGAGGTCCTCCATCTGCAGGCGCCGCGCGCGCCCACTGCCGCGCGAACCCTACCGCAGCCCGCCCTCGGCGGCCCTGGATACCTGCGCTCTCAATCCCTCCATGAAGAGAGAAGCATTCCTCAATCATCAGGACTGGTAACCGGGGAGGGGTGAAGATACATGACGGGAACAGCAGGAACAGCACTTTCCGAACGCGCCCGTTCTCGCAATGTCAAACCGTACTCCGCCCCAGAGTCTGTGGAACAGCCGAGGGGTCCGTATCACAGTCGCATCGCCCTCTCGCACTGGGGGCGTTGGCAGATGGACCACGGTGCCGTGGAGGTCGACGGTCTCGGTGGGCGCCACATGGCCTACCTTGGAACTGTGACGAATACGGATCTTGGTGTCGGCCGGCGCTCTCGGTCTCCAGTCCTCCTCGACATAGGACCAGTTCTTGGAGCCGAGGACGCAGCAGAGAACAAAGGTGGCGGCGCTCTTCCTGCGCGGTACAGGTCTACCACGTGACTGAAGAGGAACTTCAACTCATCAAGGAAGGGCACATCACCTGGGGGCATCAACTCAAACAGGCTGACGTAATCCAGGACTAATTACTGAGTACACCGCCAGGACGGGGGCCGGCAACCCGATTCGCTCGGGCTGCCGGCCCCACTCGTAGTCAGGTTCGAGCCCCGATCAGGCCTCGGCCAGTCTCCGCAGCCTTCTCGGTGACCTTCTTGACCGTGGCGGTGGGCTCCTAGCACCGGGACCGCCACAACGGAGGCGTCCACGCAGCCGACCTCCCGCTTGAGTGAGGTCCAGGTGGGCACCGGTCCAGGCGCCTCTGTCCTCCGGGACGGTCAGCTCCAGACGGATGCGGTCTCCCACGTGCAGGCCGGCGGCCTTGCGCTCGTCCTGAACCAGACGCACCAGGTCGCGGGCCCACCCCTCGGCCTCCAGGGCGTCGTCGAGGGCGGTATCCAGGACCACGAAGGCTCCCGAGGGCAGCATGGTGGCGGCCAGGGGTCGTCGTCGACCTCGATGCGGGTGGTCAGCGTGAAGGCGCTGTCCTCCCGCCTCCAGGACCACGGGGCACCGTCGAGTAGCACGTCGTCGAAGCGCACGTCCCCGTCCTCAGTGAGCTCCCACTCCCCGCCTTGACGGCGGCGAAGAGCTTGGAGGTGAGCTTGCGGACCTCGGGCTGAAGAGCGCGCGGGTTGAGGCTCAGGTCCGTCCGGGCCTCGTAGCCGGCGGACTCGGCGTCCAGGAGCCGGACCTCCTTGACGTTGACCTCCTCGGCCACGAGCTCGCGGAAGGGGGCCAGCCCCGCCGGGTCGGCCGTGGCGATGGTCAGGCTGCGCAGCGGCTGGCGCACGCGCAGCTTCGGCCTTGCGCAGGCTCAGGGCCGCCGAGACCGCTGCACGGGCCTCGTCCATGGCGGTCACCAGCTCGGCGTTGGCGACGTGGGCCGCAGCACCGGCCAGTCGGTCAGGTGCATGGAGCGCTCACCGGTCAGCCCCCGCCAGATCTCCTCGCTCACCAGCGGCGCCAGCGGCGCCATGACCTCGGTGAGCACGCGCAGCACCGTGGCCAGGGCGTCGAAAGCGGTCTTGTCGCCGTCGGTGAAGCGCTGACGCGAGTGCGCAGGTACCCAGTTGGTGAGCACGTCGAGGAAGTCGCGGATCGTGGCGCAGGCTCCGGCGATGTCGTGCCGTCCATCTGAGCGGCCACCGTCTCGGCCAGGTCCTTGGTGCGGGCCAGGACGTAGCGGTCCATGACGTGCGAGGCCGCCCCGCTTTAGCTAACAGGCTCGCGTCGTCGAGGTCGACGCCGTCGGTGACGTAGCCGCCGCCGTCCACCCTGGCCCGCGTAGAGGGAGAAGAAGTACCAGGTGTTCCACAGCGGCAGCACCACCTGGCGCACCGCGTCACGGACGGCCTTGTCGGTGACCACGAGGGTTGCCACCGCGCATGACCGGCGCCGAGAGCAGGAGCCAGCGCATGGCGTCGGCCCCGTCGCGGTCGAAGACCATGGAGACGTCCGGGTAGTTGCGCAGCGACTCATCTTCGCCCCGTCGTTGCCCAGGAGGATGCCGTGGGACGCAGGAGGTGAAGGCGGGCCCGGTCGAACAGGGCGGTGGCCAGGACGTGGAGGGTATAGAACCAGCCGCGGGTCTGGCCGATGTACTCCACGATGAAGTCGCCCGGGTAGTGCGACTCGAACCACTCGACGTTCTCGAACGGATGGTGCACCTGGGCGAAGGGCATCGAACCCGGACTCGAGACCAGCAGTCCAGGACGTCGGGGATGCGCGCATCGTGGACTTGCCCGTGGGGTCGTCGGGGTTGGGCCGCACGAGGGTGTCGATGAAGGGCCGGTGCAGATCCTTGACCTCGACGCCGAAGTCGCGCTCGAGCTCGGCGTAGGAGCCGTAGACGTCGGTGCGCGGGTAGTCGGGGTTGTCGCTGACCCACACCGGGATGGGGGCGCCCCAGAAGCGGTTGCGGGAGATCGACCAGTCGCGGGCGCCCCGCCAGCTTGCCGAAGATGCCGTCCTTGATGTGACCGGGGTACCAGTCGATGTCCTGGTTGAGCTCGACCATGCGATCGCGGATCGCCGAGACCCGCACGAACCAGGAGGAGACCGCCTTGTAGATGAGCGGCTTGCGGCAGCGCCAGCAGTGCGGGTAGGAGTGCACATAGGACGCCTGGCGCACCAGGACTGCGCGCCGGGTCTCGTCGCGGCGGGCCAGCGGACCGGTGCCGTCGCGCAGGTCGGCGACGATGTGCTTGTTGGCGTCGAAGACCTGCAGCCCGGTGTGAGTCGCGCACCTCCTCGGTCAGGCAGCCGCCGTCGTCGACGGGACGACGGTCTCGATGCCGGCCCTCGGTGCAGCGATCATGTCGTCCTCACCGAAGGCCGAGGCCATGTGGACCAGTCCGGTTCCGTCGGAGGTGGTCACAAAGTCGGCGGCGATGATCGTCCAAGCATTCGGCCCGGGCGCCGCGCCCTCGGCCCGGTGGGCATCGTCGTCGAAGTAGTCGAAGATCGGGTGGTAGCGCCGCCCCGCCAGGTCGGCCCCGGTGCAGGTGGCCAGCACCTGCGGGTCCTCGCCGAGCTCGCGGGCGTAGGAGCCCAGGAGGTCACGCGCCATGACGACGTCCTGGCCGGCAACCGGCGAGTCGAGGTCCTCATCGACGTGGACGGTCACGTACTCGACGTCGAGGCCCACGGCGATGGCCACGTTGAGGGCAGGGTCCAGGGCGTGGTGGTCCAGATGAGGACCAGCTCAGGGGCGCTCAGCGCCCTGACGCAGCGGTTCCTCCAGGCGCAGGCCCACCGTGACCGTGCTGTCCTGTCGGTCCTGGTAGACGTCGTCGTCCATCTTGAGCTCGTGAGTTGCTCGGAGTGCGGTCGTGCCAGCAGTAGGGCAGGGACGCGGCAGCCCTGGTAGGCCAGTCCCTTGTCCCAGCCAGCGAAGTGCCCGCGGACCACCCATGTAGTCGGGATCGAGGGTCTTGTAGTCGTTGTCGAAGTCGACCCAGCGCGCCTGGCGGTGACGTAGTCCTCCACTCCTTGGGTGGCGCAGGACGGAGATGCGGCTACCCTCGTTGAACTTCTCGATGCCGATGCCGCCGGGCGGTGATCTCGGTGACGTCGTCGATGCCGAGCAGGCGCTGGCCTCGAGCTCGGCGGGCAGGTCGTGGTGTCCCAGCCGAGCGGCGCTCGACGCGCTTGCCGCGCTGGGTCTGGTAGCGCCCGACGGCGTCCTTGACGTAGCCGGTCAGCAGGTGGCCGTAGTGGGGGCAGGCCGTTGGCGAAGGGCGGGCCGTCGTGAAGACGAACTCGTCGCAGGGCTCATTGCGGTTGTCGATGGAGGCCTGGAAGGTGCCGTCGGCCTTCCAGTAGGCCAGGACCTCCTCCTCGATGGCGGGGAAGGAGGGCGAGGGGTCGATCTGCTCCCCCGGCCGGTGCAGGGGGTAGAAGGCGGCGCCGGTCGGCTCGCTGCTGCGGTTACCGGCGGGGACGGGGCTCTCGGCCATCTTCTCAACCATCGCGGTGTGCTCTCGTCTCACTCGTTCCTGCCGCCTCGGGCGGGTGCCCGGGGCCTGACGAGGACGACGTCGGCTCCCGGCCGGGGATGCTTCCCCGACTGGTGCCGCACCGCGGTACCACCTCGCTTGCCGTGCATGGAGCCCGGGGGCCGGCCTGCACGACCGCTTCGTTTCCAGCTGTGACGGGCTGTCCCGTCCGGTTCTACTGAGGACCGACGACGGCGTGGTGCGCCGAGGTGGCCCGGTTCTTCCGGAGGCTCACCGGTGATGGCCGGGTCTGTGCCTTTGCTCCGGGGAGTGTAGTGGGCGGTGCACCACCGGGGCCAGTTCGCGACCCGCCTCAGCGACGTCGTCCTGCCCACACCCGGCGGTGGAATAGACGCCCGTTGCCGGGCAGTGATCCGCTCGGGTCCCACCCGATCCTAGCCTGACTGCGTTGAACTCCCTGCGAGGGCCTCCTCGGGAGTGGCTGAGTGGCCTCAACCGCCTCGGTCAGCTGGGCGACGCTGCTGACCCCCACAATGGGGGTGATCGCCGGCTGCTGGGCGTTGAGGAGGGCCAGGACGATCTGGCTCGGCTTCATGGCCAGACTGTCCGACCACCTGCGCAGCGCCGTCAGCCGGTTGTCAGTCCCCGGATGCCTGTAGGCCTCGGGGAGCGGGCGCTCCGGGTGCTCGTAGGCGCCGGTGAGCAGCGGCGGTAGGCCCACAGGTCCAGCCCGCAACGTTCGGCGAGGTCCTTGGTCTCGATCGTCATCATCCCGTGGGGATGATCCTCGCCCTCAACAGGGACGTCGGGCCTGGGGTGAAGATAGGACTCCCGTAGCTGGAGAGCGGTGAAGCGGGTCGATCCCCGCTGCTGGGCATACACGTTGGCCGCGGCGGCGTACCAGGCCGGATGATTCGACAAGCCGATCCGTGTGGTCAGTCCTTGAGCCACCAGCTCACCGAAGGTCTCGGCGACATCCGAGACCGACTGTTCTCGATCCTCCATGTGGGCCCAGTACAGATCGACGCGCTCCGTCTGCAACCGTTGCAGGCTGTCCCGGATGGCACGGAGGACGACGTCTTTCCCCAGGCCTTCCACCGCGTCCGGGAAACCCTGGGGACGGGTGGGCTCCGCACCGACCTTGGTGCTGATCCTCACCTGATCGCGCACGCCACGATCAACGAGCCACTGGCCGATCACGGTCTCGCTCTGGCCGCCGAGACCGGTCTCGGAGCCCCAGAACGCGTAGCAGTTCGCGGTATCGATCCACTGGCCCGGCCAAGATCCAGGTAGGCGTCGAGAATCTCCGGGACTGGGCGGCGGGCAGGCGGGTTCCAAGTGCGGTGCCCAGAGCCATGCGAGGGGTGCGTCAGTCATCGGGGTGCTCCCTTCCGTGTCATCAGGGGTCAGCGGTGCAGGACGTGCCAGCGACCGTAACCGATTCCTGCAGACCTCAACAAGAACTTCAGAGACGACACGGATACGCGTCGTCTCTGAAGAAAATGTTGATCTAGATGGTGGCACCGTCAGCCGTCTGAGCTCGGGGTGGCGTCCTGCTGCTGGAGGACGCCGGAGGAGCCGGAGTCTCCCTGCTGGCCGCCCTCGCCTGATCCGGAGCCGCCAGGGCGTCCCCGTTGGGAGTGGTCCGGCCGGCTCCACCGGAGCCTCCTCCCGGACCGCCCTGACCACCGGGGCCTCCCTGGCCCCCACCGGGACCACCGCCGGGCATCTGTCCGCCGGGACCTCCCTGGCCTCCGGGGCCTCCTTGCCCGCCAGGGACCGCCCCGCTGCCGTTTGCCGGATCCTGCTGGGCGTGACTACCACGGGCGTCACTGTCGTGGCTGAGCAGCTCGAGTGGTGCTCCCAGCCGGCCGCGAAGGTCCCAGCCAGCAGCGCCACCCCCGGCAACCGCCACAACGACGCGACGGCGGTACCAGGCCAGGCGCTTGGCGCGCGCCTTCTTGGCGGCGTCGGGACAGAACCAGCCGACGCCGATGGTCGCAGCGTTCTGAGCGTCCGGCGCGGCCTCATGACCGCTCAGTCGCGTGTCGGAGGTGGAGTCGCCGGCGACGGCGGCGCGAACCGCGCTGGCCGGCGCGCTCGCGGCGGCATGATCAGCACGATCCGCGGAAGCGCTCCTCACGTGATCCGGAAGCGGCGCCGTTGCGCCACCCATCCCTGGTCCGCGTCCGGCACGGGGCTGTCGCGGATCGCCCGATGACATCCTTCTGGCACCTTCTGCGACGCTGCCGGTCGAGCTCTGCGGAGAGCCCGCGTGCCGCCGTCGGTGCCGCCCTGGGTGGAGAAGCTCTCTGTGACAGCGTCGCGCCGGGACGCTGAGGTGTCGTCACCACTGGAGGAGACGTGCTGCGCATGGATGTCCTTTCAGTCTGGTTCCCGGCCCAGCCGGGGCTGGCGCAGACGTTAGGGGACCGGCTCTGCTAGCCCGCGGCAGGGTCAGACCTGTGGGCAACCTATGACCCGGGAGGACCGGCCCATCCAGCGGCGCTCGGCCACGGCACGCCACCGAGCTGCCCGTGCATCTCACGAGGCTCCCTCACAGATCGCGGGAGACGAGCGTGTTGGAGGCCTGGGCCCGCGGCCGCACCACCATGGAGTCGATGTTGACGTGGGCGGGCAGCTCCAGCGTCCAGGCGATGCAGGCGGCGACGTCGTCGGCGCTCAGAGGCTCGGCGACGCCGGCATAGACCTTCGCGGCCGCATCGGCGTCCCCATGGAGGCGGTTGAGGGAGAACTCCTCGGTGGCCACCATGCCCGGGGCGATCTCGATGACGCGCACCGGCTCACCCACCAGCTCCAGGCGCAGCGTGTTCGCGATGATCCGCTCGGCGTTTTAGCGGCCACGTAGCCGCCTCCCCGGGTAGGTGTCAGGGCGGCCGGGGGTGAGGAACACCAGGTCCCCGCCCTGCTCGCGCATGCCGGGCAGGAAGGCCTGGCTCACGCGCAGGGCCGCGAGGACGTTGCGCTCGTACATGGTGGCCCACTCCTCGGCCTTGCCCTCGGCGACCGGGTCGACTCCCAGCGCACCGCCGGCGTTGTTGACGACCGCGTCGACCGGGCCGGCGTCGAGCACTTCGCGGGCCAGGCGCGCGACGTCGCCCGGGCTCCTGGAGGTCTGCGGCCACCCAGGTGCAGCCGGTCTCGGCGGCCAGGGCCTGGAGGCGTTCCGCCCGCCGCGCCGTGGCGACCACCTGCCAGCCGTGGGAGCGCAGCAGCCGGACGGTGGCGGCGCCGATGCCGGTCGAGGCCCCGGTGACCAGGGCGCGGCGGGCAGACCGGGAGGCTGTTGGTGAGGTCATGGTGGTTTCCTCGCTCATTGCTCCACGATACGTCCCCGTCACGCCCAGCCTGGCACAATCGGCCCCGGTTCGGTGGGGCCCGTCCGCTCCGGCCGAACTGCACAACCCGGTACCCCATCGGAAGGCCCCCGTGAATCGCCGTCATCTCGCCGTCCTGGTCATGCTCGTCCTGGCGACACTGCGCGTCCATGTGGTGCTCTCGCTGTTCGTCGGCGCGCTCGTGGGCGGACTGACCGCCGGCCTGGGAATCAGCGAGACGATGGTGGCCTTCCAGGACGGTCTGGCCGACGGCGCCAAGATCGCCCTGTCCTACGCCCTGCTGGGGGCCTTCGCCATGGCTGTGGCGCACTCGGGCCTGCCCCAGCTGCTGGCGAACTGGCTTATCGGCAGAATCGAGACCGAGGACGGTTCCACCTCCCAGCGAGCCGTGCGCATGACGACCATGATGGTGCTGGGCGGACTGACGGCATGGCGATCATGAGCCAGAACCTCATCCCGGTCCACATCGCCTTCATCCCGCTGGTGGTCCCGCCGCTGCTCATCGTCATGAGCCGCCTGCAGCTGGACCGCAGAGCGGTGGCCTGCACGATCACCTTCGGCCTGGTGACCACCTACATGTTTCTGCCGCTGGGCTTCGGGCGGGTCTTCCTCCACGACATCCTCTACGCCAACATCAAGGACGCGGGCCTGGACGTCTCCCACATCTCGCCCACTCACGCCATGCCGGTATCCCCGGCGCTGGCATGATTGCGGGCCTGCTCATCGCCGTGTTCGTCACCTACCGCAAACCCTGCGCCTACCGGATCGACACCGGCGCCGACTCCGACTCGGGCGAGGAGATCTCCGGTCCCGCCGAGATCGACCGCCGCAAGGTGGCGATCGCACTGGTCGCCGTCGTCGCCTGCTTCGCGGTCCAGACCTCCCTGACCTGGATGGAGTCCGGGCCGATCCGCTCCTGGTCAGGGCGCTCCTGGGCCTGCTGCTGTTCGTGGCCACACGTGTCGTCGCCATCGCCGAGGCCGACGACGTCTTCACCGGCGTATGCGGATGATGGCCCTCATCGGGCCCATCATGATCACGGCGCAGGGCTTCGCCAATGTCCTCAAGGAGACCAAGCAGATCGAGCCGCTGGTGAAGTCCGCGACCTCCCTGTTCGCCGGCTCCAAGCCCGCGGCCGCCTTCGTCATGCTGCTCGTGGGCCTCATCGTGACGATGGGGATCGGCTCTTCCTTCTCCACCTGCCGATCATCTCGGCGATCTACGTGCCCTGTGCCTATCCTGGGCTTCTCACGGTGCGACGGTCTCCCTCATCGGGACCGCCGGCGCACGGGGATGCCGGCTCACCGGCGTCGGACTCCACACTGGGCCCCACCGCGGGTCTCAACGCCGACGGACAGCACGACCACATGCGCGACTCGGTCATCCGACCTTCCTGCACTTCAACATCCCCTTGCTCATCGCCGGCTGGATCGCCGCCATGGTCCTCTGAGGCCGGTCGGGCGGTCGCGGAGCCGACAGTGCCACGAACCGACCGACTCTCGGAAGTCGCTCCTCCCGACGCACCGGCGCGGTACCGTGTTGGTCTCACGTCACAGACGAGCAGGAGGCCCTCATGCGGATCGGGTTTCATCGGTGCCGGCAACATGGTCAGCGCGATCGTGCGAGGGCGGTCGCGGAACGCCGGCCGGGCACCTCCTGCTCACCAGCAAGCACGGCTCCGCCGAGCGCCTGGCCGGCCAGGTCGGGGCCGTCCACGTGCCCGACGCCGCCGACCTGGTCTCGCGCAGCGACATCCTCATCCTCGGGCTCAAGCCCTGCGTCATCCCCACCGTCCTGAACCGGCTGTCCGAGGCCATCGGCCGCAGCGAGCCCCTGGTGGTCTCCATCGCGGCCGGCCTGACGCTCGAGCGCCTGGAGTCGATGCTGCCTGAGGGCACCCGCGTCGTGCGCACGATGCCGAATATGGCGGCGGCCGTGGGCGAGTCCATGACGGCACTGGCGCCGGGACGCAATGTGAGCGCCCGTGACCTGGAGACAGTGCGCACCCTCATGGAGGCGATCGGGCGCACCGTCATCCTGGAGGAGAAGGACTTCTCCGCCTTCATCGGCCTGGCGGGCTCCTCCCCCGCCCTGGTGTGCGCCTTCGTCGATGCCCTGGCGCGCGCCGGCGTCATGGGCGGAATCCCCAAGGCCCTCGCCGTCCAGATCGTGGCCCAGGCGGTGCTGGGGACCGCCCGCACCGTGCAGAGCCCGAGGGCCCAGCGCACTGCCGAGGGCGGCGCACGGCCGCACGCCGGCTGACCTCATCGACGCACTGCTCCCCGGCGGCACGTCGGTGCCGAGATGGTGGCCCGGAGCGCGCAGGTTTCTCCGACGCCGTCGTACGCGCCTTCGAGGCCATCGTCGAACGAGACCGCGAGCTGGCGCGCGTCAGCGACGCGAGCCGACAGGTCCCGACTGCTCTCGACCGCTCCCGCGCGCCGGCGAGGGACACGTCTCTGTAGAGCCATTGCTGTTTTCCGCGCCCTACGCGAAAAGATCGCCCCTCGGCAACGACGTCGTGACCGGAAGCACATATCTTTCTTTGCTGCTGTCAGATAAAACCCGTCGCTATTGTTTCGGCTATGACCTTCTCTCACGCAGTTCTTCTCAGCGGTGCTTATCCCGCTGACAGTTCTGCGTGCTCACGCGGTCATGTGCTGTCAGCCCGACCAGCGCCTGACACCCGCGGGGACTCAAACCCCGTACGCAGGTATCCGGCGCAATGAAGCGTCCGGAAGGCCCGCTGAGTACGGCTGACGCCAACGGAACGGCTCTGCAGGCTCTGTACGAGCAGCGCACCAGCCGCCCCGGACGCTCCCTCATGTGCCAGTGACACGCCACCGTCATGGAGGAGCAATGCACCACCACCGTCACGCCACCTGTCCGCACTGTGCGCCCGCCGCGCAAGCGCCGGTCGAACGGCAGTGTCTCGACGGCGCGCACGCCGCTCAATGACAACGAGGCTCTTCACAGGATGTGCCCCGCTGGCGGTGCGCGACCGGATCGTGAACATCTACGGCCCCGGCGGCTGAGACCATCGCACCCGACGACCTCAACGGCCGTTGCCTGGTGGGGCTGTACACCCAGCGCAGCAGGATGATCGACGGCCGCACGGCCCGGCTGATCGCCTGAGCTGTCCGACCGCTATCGCAGCGGGTGCGTCTGGACGGTGGTCGAGCCTGAGCGAGCGGCTGCGCGTACTGGGCTCGGTCTCCAACGATCGCCCGCGGCACCGCCGACATCACTCGATCGCCAGAACATCCAGCTCCACTGGGTGGAGATCGGCAGCGTGCCTGAGCTGTGGCAGCGCCTGAGTCGGTGGTCTGACCACGATCGAGAGGCTGCGTGACACGCCCTGGGGGTTCCTGGGTCCCCTGTGGCCAGCATCGCCAAGACGAGGTCATCGATCCGACCCCAGCTGGGCCGGCTATCAAGGACACTCACTCATAGGACCCTGAGCTGGCAAACCTGCCCTGCAAGTTCAAGACCGCCATCACCGGTTCCCCAGCCTCGACATCCTCCACGAGATCAACGACATCTCCTTCGTCGGCGTCAACCACCCGAGCTCATCCGGCTACGACCTGTGGGTACTGGCGCCCTGTCCAACGCCCCACGTCTGGGCCAGCGGCTGGGGCCTCGTCACGCCGGAGGATGCCTCGACGTCTGGTACGGCGTCATCCGTATCTTCCGCGACTACGGCTCGTCGCCTGCGACAGGGCCGCTGAAGTTCTGCATGGCCGAGTGGGGCCGAGAGTACCGCCAGGTCCTCCAGGACGACTCACCTGGGGCGCACTCTGCCCGACGGGCCCGGCACCTCGAGAGCCGAGCAGGGACTCCGACCATCGGCGTCTCACGAGCAGAAGGACGGCTGCTGGGTGGGGCCGCCACCGTCGGCCAGTTGAGCGGTGACGTCCTGCTGGGCTTGGCCGACCTGGCCGGCAGGGTCGGCTCGACCGGGTGCGCACCACCCGCTGCAGAACCCTGCTGCTCCTGGACGTCGGGCCGACGGGGTCGACGACGCCGTCGCCGGCCTGCAGAGCTGGGGCTCGATCCGGACCCGGGCGCCTTCACCCGCTCGACCCCTGGCGTGACCGGGCTGGAGTTCTGAGTTCGCGATCGTGGAGACCAGAAGCTGGCGGCGCGCGTATCGGCCGAGCTCGACGCGCGCCTGGCGGACACCGACCTCGAGCGGCGCATCACCCCTGACCGTCAACGGCTGCCCGAACTCCTGCGCCCGCATCCAGATCGCGGACATCGGCCTCAAGGGCCAGATCATCACGGTCGACGGCGAGCAGATGCCCGGCTCCAGGTGCACCTGGGCGGGGCCTGGCCACCTGACGGGCGCGCGCGAGGCCGGCCTGGGCCGCACGGTGCGCGGACGCGTTCCTCGCCTCCGGCCTGACCGACTACGTCGAGCGCCTGCGCGCCGCCGTACCTGGACCAGCGCGTCCCCGAGGAGACCTCGCCCAGTGGGCGCACCGAGCCGATGAGGAGGCCCCTGCAGTGAGCGCCGTAACCGCTGAGGGCACCAGCGCCCTGCCCTGCCACACCGCGATCCTGCTGCTCGCCTCGAAGTCACAGGGCGCAGGCAGGGCTTCGCTGAGCGAGGAGCTGCGCCTCGGCGGAGGCCGGCGCGCGCGAGTCGCGACGACGCTGCTCGGCACTGACGTCGTCCAGTGGGCGGCCCAGAACTTCCTGCACGCTCGCCGTGGCCTGCTCCATGGCCGACGCCGTCCTGCTGCACGGTCTCCCTGGTCCTGCCCGGCGTCGACGTCCTCTTTCCTGGACACCGGGTACCACTGCGGAGACCATGCGCACCGATGACGCGGTCGCCGCCACCAGTGGACGTCACCGTCGTCGACGTGGCTCCTGAGCTGACGCGTGGCCGAGCAGGACGAGCGCTACGGACCGACCGTGGTCGCGCGACCCGGCCGCCTGCTGCCGTCGCGCAAGGTCGAGCCACTGGCGGCCCTGAGCGGCTACGAGGCCTGGGCCACCGGCGTGCCGCGAGACGCCCCACCCTGCACCCGCACGCCGCTGATCGGATGGGACGCCACCCACGAGATCGTCAAGATCAACCCCCGGGCTGCCTGGACCATGGCGGAGGACCTGACCGGCCACGGCTGACCAGCAGCGGTGCGCTCATCAACCCTCTCCTGCTACGACGGATACCCCCTCGATCGGTGCGCGTGACAGCGCGAGTCAACCCGCAGACGACCCCTGTTCCGGGCCGCTGGGCCGGATTCACAAGACAGAATGTGAATCCACCTCATGAGCATCACCCTCGACACACAGCCCGGCCTGGCCCCCTCCCTGGTCTCCTGCTCAGGCGCCGGGCCTCGAACCGGCCGGTCTCGCCGACCTTTCCGAGGTCCCACGGCATGCACTGAGGCCCCGGGAATTCTTGACGTCCTGGAGGCCGAGGCCATCTCGTCATCCGGGAGATCGCCGCCGAGTGCCGTCGCCCCGTCCTGCTGTTCTCCGGGAGGCAAAGTGACTCGTGGTCATGCTGCACCTGGCGCGTAAGGCCTCTTGCCCGCCTCGATCCCCTTCCTGTCCTGCACGTGGACACCGGCCACAACCTTCCCCGAGGTGCTGGCTTACGTGACAAAGACGGTCGAGGACCTCGGTCTGCGGCTCGTAGGCCCCGCGTCCAGGACTACATCGACGACGGCCGTCTGCGAGCGCACCGACGGCACCCGCAATCCTCTTCAGACGATCCCGCTTCGTACGCCATCGAGGAGGGCGGCTTCGACAGTGTCTTCGGCGGCGGACGCCTGACAGGAGAAGGCCCGGGCCAAGGAGCGCATCGTCTCCCGCGCGACGAGTTCGGCAGTGCGGACCCGCAAAGCAACCAACGCCCCGAGCTGTGAACCTGCTCAATCGTCACCGTCCCGGGAGCATGTGCGGGTCTTCCCTTGAGCAACTGGACCGAGCTGACGTGTGGCGCTAATCGAGCGCGAGTGACACCGCCTGCCCGCCTCTACTACGCCCACGAGCGCGAGGTCTTCCGCGTGATGGGATGTGGTTGGCCGCCGGCGGCGTCACGCAGCGCGACCTGGCGAGCAGGTGTCACTGCACGGTGCGATACCGCACCGTGGGCGACATGTCCTGCACCGGCGTTGTCGAGTCCGACGCCGCCACCAACCACGACA
>BNJU01002960.1_pt1 | contig 57636 bp, 73 predicted proteins | sample 8539281 | NCBI WGS metagenome assembly BNJU01 (sample SAMD00202456, study PRJDB9452) | human saliva metagenome | isolation source: human saliva | place: Japan
CCTGGCGAGAAGAACCGTCTACCTGCGGCTCATTTGTACCTGAACTGCCGCGTGCACCCGACAACTCCCCCGCTCTTCTCGCCGTTTGCTTTACTGCATCAACAAGCTTGAGGTACTCGTCAACGCCGCCAGGAACGTGGCGAATGTGGCCGTCTATGAGGGCATATTGGTCATCGGTAACGCGCTCAATCAAGAAACGGTCATGGCTGACTACCAGAAGGGTTCCTGGCCAGGAATCCAGCAGGTCTTCCAGGACAGCAAGCATGTCCGTATCCAGGTCGTTGCCTGGCTCGTCCAGTACCAGCACGTTTGGCTCTTCCAGAAGGACGCACAGAAGTGCCAAACGCCTACGCTGGCCACCGGAGAGGTCTTGCAAGCGATTAGTGAACTCTCGACGATCAAAGCCCAAGCTTTCAAGCAACTGTGTAGGGCTTTGCATTTTGCCGTTTACTAGGTAACTTGTCTTGTACTGGCCAAGCAGTTCAAGAACAGTCCACGTCTCTTTTGTGGCAAACGTATCAATCTGCTGAGAAAGCCAACCAAATTTGACGGACTTTCCTACCTTCACTAGACCAGACGTTGGCTGTAGTTGCTGTGTCATCAACTCAAGAAGCGTGGACTTACCAGCGCCATTCTCGCCCAAAATGCCATAGCGATCACCTGGGCCAATAAGCCACTCAACATGCTTGATGACGTCTACCTGGGAGTTTGAAGCATCTGCCTGCGTATTTGAATCTGTGTCAGCTGTACGCGCAACATTTTTGTAGGCAAAAGAGACGTCATGCATCTCAATAACCTGCTTGCCTAGCCTAGAGACTGCCATGCGTTTGAGCTCAAGCGTGTTTCTAAGTGGTGGATCTTCGGCTAGAAGCTCCATGGCAGCATCAATCCTAAACTTAGGCTTTGACGTGCGAGCCTTTGCACCATGAGCAAGCCAGTTAAGCTCTTTTCTAAGCGTATTCTGACGGCGCTCTTCCATCACCGCTGCCTGTCTATCACGTTCAACTCGAGCTTGAATGTAGGCAGAATAGCCGCCGTCAAATGGGTCAATAACGCCATCGTGGACTTCCCACATGTGGTCGCAGACTTCATCCAAAAACCAACGGTCGTGTGTGACCAGAATGAGAGCGCCACTTCCCTCTGACCAGCGGTTTTTAAGGTGATTGGCAAGCCACTGAATGGCATGAAGATCAAGGTGGTTGGTAGGTTCGTCAATAAGCATTAAGTCCCAAGTGCCCACAAGCAGTCGAGCCAAATCGCAACGTCTACGCTGACCTCCGGAGAGCTCTCCTACCAGACCATTCCAGTCTAAGTCTCCAATGAGTTCATCAATAATCTTACGGATACGAGCGTCAGATGCCCACTCGTACTCTGGCGTATCTCCCACAACAGCACTGCAAACTGTCTGCGTATCAGAAAGTGAATCACTTTGGCCCATGTAGCCTACTTGAATGCCACTTCTCCAAATTACTTTCCGGAATCAGGCTCAATTCTATGGGCGATAAGATCTAAGAGGGTTGATTTTCCATCGCCGTTTTTACCCACAACACCAATACGGTCACCCTCATTAACGCCAATAGTCTGGTTGGTAAGAACCTTCTTACCAGGCCATTCCATAGAAATTTGTTCGCAACCTACCAGAATTCCCACTAGTTATCACCTAAAAAAGAACGAAGTAACGCAATTTCTTCTCCCCAACCAGAAAGCTCAGAATGAGGAGTCTCCAAAATCATAGGAAGCGTGTTGACGCGCGGATTAGTCACCACAGCGCAGAACGTTTCTAATCCAATGAAGCCTTTGCCAATCTGCTCATGTCTATCTTTATGAGCCCCAAGAGGATTCTTGGAGTCATTAAGATGCAAGGCTTTGAGCTTTTTCAAGCCAACTATCTGATCAAATGTATCTAGAACAGCATCAAAATTTTCTACAATTTCATAGCCGCCATCGTGAACATGACAGGTATCAAGGCACACGCCCATAAGCTCAGGGTGGTTTACCTTATCTAAAAATCGCGGCAATCTCTTCAAACGTTTTACCAACTTCTGTACCCTTGCCCGCCATAGTTTCAAGAAGAACCGTAGTGTGCTGGACCTCAAAAAGGCAGTCGTTAAGCGCTTCAGAAATCTGCTTAATTGCCACGTCAGAGCCTTGACCCACATGGCTACCGGGATGAAAGTTGTAATAATTACCAGGAAGATACTCCATACGTTCAAGATCTTCTGTGAGTGCTCGACGAGCAAAATCCCTGGTCTCGTCTTTTGCAGAGCACAGGTTCATGGTGTAAGGAGCATGCGCAACCAGAGGCCCAAAGTGATGAGCCTCAAGAAGCTCCCTAAGCCTTGCAACATCAGCCTCATCTAGAGCCTTAGCGTTGCCACCACGAGGATTTCTGGTGAAGAAAGCAAAGGTAGTTGCCCCAATAGAAAGAGCATCCTTACCCATTGCCTCCCAGCCCTTAGCTGCCGAGAGATGGCATCCAATAAAAAGATCTTCTGGTCGCACGCTATGCACGCTCCTCAAGCATTTTGGCCACACGGTCCAAAAGCTCAGAGGCTACGTCAACAAGTGGTAAAGTCTCAAGCTGTTCTATACCTTGAGGAGTTACAAAAGCCACACGGTCTGTATCTGAACCAAAGGTTGAATCTGGCCTAGACACATCATTTGCCACAATCATGGAGCAACCTTTACGCTCAAGTTTAGCCTGAGCATGCTCCAAAAGGTTATTTGTCTCTGCTGCAAAACCTACGACAACCTGGTCTTTCTTAGTCTTAGAAAGGCTGGCGAGAATATCGGTGGTTTCTTTAAGGTCAATAGACTCAAGATACTCTAATGATTTCTTGAGCTTATGATCTGCAGGGTGAGCTGGGGTGTAGTCGGCAACAGCTGCCGTCAAAATAGCGGCGTCAACGCTGTCAAAGACGCTTGTACAAGCCTTATACATATCTTCAGCAGATATCACTCTTTGAATATTGACGCCTTGAGGAGCTTCAAGATGTGTGGGACCAGAAATGAGTGTGACATCCGCTCCACGACTAGCTGCAACTTTAGCTACGGTATAGCCAAGTTTTCCTGTTGAACAGTTGGCAATAAAGCGAACTGGATCGATCTTCTCGTGAGTTGGTCCTGCGGTAATAAGAAGCTTTTTACTGCAAGATCTTGCTTGGTTGGCGTAGCGTCTTTGTCAGAAAGAACCTTCAGTGCAGCGTCTACAATCTGCTGAACAGGAGCAAGCTTTCCGTCGCCGGTATAGCCGCAAGCAAGACGGCCTGACTCAGGCATTACCATCTGGATTCCACGCTGACGGAGCAGTGCGACATTTGCCTGAGTGGCTGGATTTTTCCACATATGCGTATTCATGGCAGGAGCCACAAGAACTGGCGTGTGAGCTGCTAGAAGAGTTGTACTTGCTGCGTCATCAGCTATACCATGAGCCATCTTTGCCATGATATTGGCAGTAGCCGGAACAACTACCATGCAATCTGCCCAGTCAGCAAGGTCAACGTGAGCAACAGGAGTCTCGGCATTGTTGTAGAGCGACTGCACTACCTCATGATGCGTTAATGCTTCAAAGGTAGTCTTTCCTACAAACTGAGCTGCATCTTCTGTCATAACAACACGAACGTCACAGTCAGCTTTCTGAAGGCCTCTGAGTACTTCGCAGGCTTTATATGCAGCAATTCCTCCGCACACCACAAGGCATACAGAGGACTGAGCGGTTTTATCCAACATAGCGATAAATTCCTTTATTCTTCAAACGCTGTAGATGTAATAAGCATCCTGTGGCAATAAGGGCACTCAGCAATCTCAGAGCTATGCTGAAGATCGTGGAATGAACTTGGTTGCAGTTTAACGCGACAGACACTTGGAACGTTTCCTACAAGGTGCTCAACTGCCAGGCCCTTAAAACGTTTACGTGCAGCTTCATAGCGCTCAAGCGTGTCAGAAGAAATCTGAGCTGCAAGCTCTTCTCGAGATTTAGAGAGCTCAACAATCTCTGCGCGAAGAGCCGCAGAATCAATCTCAAGGGACTGAGAAAGGCTCTCACGCTCTTTCATAAGCTTTACCTGCAAGTCTTGAGCTGTCTGATAAGCCTTCTTGCACTTCTCAAGCTCTTCTGTTTTTGCTGCAAGTTTAAAATCGCACTTCTCGATATTCTTTGCCAAAGAAGAAAGCTGCTGGTCAAAGTCTCTAAGAGCACGATGATTAGTTGCAGTTTCTACAGCAGCAGAAACCTCATCTGTTTTAAGGACATAATGGGCGCGCTGCTCATTGAGGTCAGAAATATCAATTTCGACGTCTTTTTTAACACCAAGCACTTGCTTGAGCTGGGAAGCAATCTTCTTCTCTGCAAGCTGGGCGTTTTTAATCTTTTGAACCTGGGGCATTGAGGCCAAGTTAGATGCGAGTTTTAGCAGCTGCAAATCAATATCCTGGAGCTGCATCAGATTAACAGACTCACTCATTGGGCCTCCTCATATACGGTTACTCATCTAGTCTACCGTAAATAAGGACGTATCAGACGCAGAACATAACTAATGTAGAGATTAGTATGTGAAAAATTTATCCAACAATCTGCAGTAACGTTGCACAGAAGGCATCAAGGTCAGCTTCAGAAACGCGCTCGTCAAAAGTAATGCGGAGGCTGCCCAGAGCCTCGTTTCTAGAAATTCCCATAGCCGAGAGAACATGACTTGCGTCAAGAGAGCCTGAAGAACACGCAGAGCCAGCTGAGACTTCAAATCCCGCTTGGTCAAGCTTTAGGATAAGCGTCTCAGAATCCATTGAGGGAACCATAATGCTTACTGTGCCAGGCATGTGATCTTTGCCGGCGTAAGCCTCTGTAGTTGGTTTAATCTTGGGAGAAGCACAAAGAGTCTCGTACACCTTATTTGCGCGTGCAGAAACGCTCTCTTGCGTTTGAGTAAGGTTCTCCAGGCACCACTTGGCGGCTGCCGCAAAAGCGAGGGCACTCGAACGTCCTGCGTTCCGTGACGCCTGCCAGACTCTTGTCCCCCGCCGTAACTTTGAGCCTTAAAGGGAACCTTGGAACGCATAAGCACTGCGGCAATACCCAGAGGTCCACCAATTTTATGGGCGGCAACAGTCAGAGCATCTACATCTGCCACCTCAAGAGGAATACGACCAAACGCCTGAACGGCGTCAGTGTGGAAAAGCGCTCCCACCTTATGCGCAGCTTGTGCAAGGTCTACAACGGGCTGAATAACACCGGTCTCATTGTTGGCATACATCACAGAAACAAGAGCTACCGTCTGATCCAAAAGACCCTCAAGGGCTGAAGCCTCAATCTTTCCCTGACGGTTAGGCTGAGCAATTCTAACCTCAAAGCCCTTCTCGCGAAGAACAGGTGCTAGGGTCTAAAAACAGAATCATGTTCAATTGCCGAGAAAACCACCGTGTTGCGCTTGTGATCCTTGTTACGAATACCTTCTGCCATACCAAGAACTGAGAGGTTATTGCCCTCGGTACCGCCGGAGCAAAAGACCACGTCAGGAGCTCTAAATTTGCCGCCTACCGCACGTGCAATAACACCACGAGCACCATCAAGCTCTCGCGCTGCTTGACGACCAAGCGAGTGCAAAGAATTTGGGTTCACCCCTGCAATGGGTGAAGCTTCATAGGTTTTCTCAGCATCAAGCGCCTCTTGGCGCATTGGTGCTGAAGCTGCATAGTCTAAGTAAACGTAATCCATAACGTGTTTTTCTGCTAGTTCAATCCTGAAAGAATGTGGTTGCTTAAATAATGAATTGAGCTGTAATTTAACCCTGAACGGTAAGAGCAGACTCGCCAGCGTCGCGGATTGCCTGGATAGTTGCAGCTCGGTCTTCCTGGCCAAATACAGCGCTGCCTGCAACAAGCATGTCTGCACCAGCGGCTACAACATCAGCTGCGTTAGCTGCACTAATACCACCATCAACCTCAATCAGAGGATTAACGTTATGTTTGCGGCAGAGCTCTTTGAGAGCCTTCAGCTTCTCAATTGAGTGAGGAATAAATTTTTGGCCACCAAAGCCAGGGTTAACCGTCATGATAAGCACCAGATCAAGGTCTTCGATAAGATCCTCAAGAACGCTTACAGGAGTTCCTGGACAAAGTGAAATACCAGCTTTAGCACCGGAATCCTTGATAAGGTGAACAAGGCGATGAGCATGGACTTCGGCCTCGTAGTGGAAGGTGACAACGTCAGCGCCACGGTCCAGGAATAGCGGCACAATCTCAGCTGGATTAGTAACCATCAGATGGACATCAATAGGCAGCTCAGAAGACTTTTTGCAGTACGAGAAAATATCTGGACCAAAGAGATGTTAGGAACAAAATGACCGTCCATCACGTCATAGTGGATGTAGTCAGCGTTTGCAATTGAATCAAGCTCGCTTTTAAGCTTGGAGAAATCTGCAGATAGAACAGATGGTGCTACCAGGACGTTATTCATCAAACTCTCCTATCGAGTCATTCCATAAATTCTTCATTTGGAAGGCGGTTTGTAAGGCGAGAAGTAATTTCTTCTGGCGTAGCACCTTCGTAAAGTACAGCGTGAACAGCTGAAGTGATAGGCATCTCAACACTCATCTGCTGACCAAGCTCATAAAGACCAATGACAGCCTGAGCACCCTCAACAACCATACCAGTCTCTTCCTGATAAGACTGAAGCGTCTTACCCTTGACCAGGGCTTCTCCAAACGTTCTGTTTCTAGAATGCTCAGAGGTACAGGTTGCTACCAGGTCTCCCATACCAGCAAGACCCATGCAGGTGAGCGGGTCCCCGCCAATGGCGCATACCACGCGACCAAGCTCTGCCAAGCCGCGCGTCATAAGAGCGGCAAGAGCGTTATCGCCATTACCCAAGCCAACAGCAATACCGCAAGCAATAGCTACAACGTTTTTAGCGGCAGCACAAGCCTCAACGCCACGCACGTCAGAGCTAATGTAGGTCCTGAAGTACGGACGAGAAAGTAGTGACTGGAAGCGTTTAGCAACCTCAGCATCCTCAGACGCTACAACGGCTGCAGAGATACCCTGTTTAATGACCTCTTCTGCATGGTTTGGACCAGAAAGCACGGCAATTCTTGAAGGATTTCCCAGTTCGTCAGCAGCCACCTCATGCATAAGCTTGTGAGAACCTGCCTCCATACCCTTGGAGAGAATCAAAACATCAACTTCAGGGTCAAGATACGGTGCACAAGCAGCGCAAACAGAGCGCAGAAACGCAGAAGGAGCAGCCATAACAACGGCATCTACACCGGTGAGAGCTTCAGCTTCACTGGTGGTAGACACAATATTGTGTGGCAGTTCAGAATCAGAAAGATGTCTGCAGTTGACGTGCTCTTTATTGATTGACTCGGTAACATCGGCCTCTCTAGACCAGATGACAACCTCGTCAGATGTAGAAGCAAGTAGTGTTGATAGTGCGGTACCCCACGATCCCGAACCAATAACAGCAACTCTTTTCATGATTACTTGTCCTTTTTCTTATCGCCGAAAGAGAATTTAGACTCGCTACCAGCATTAAGACGATTGATATTCTCGCGATGTGCCCAAATTACTGCAGCAGCCACAACAAATACCGGAATAGTTGCCACGGGGTCCATACCAAATAACAGGCAGAAAAGTGGAATAGCAACTGCCGCACCAATGGAGCCAAGCGATACGTACTTAGTTGGCACTGCAAGCGTAATAAACACCGCAAGAGCCACGAGTGCTGCAAGTGGATTTACCGCAAGGCCACCACCAAATCCAACAGCAATTCCTTTACCGCCGTGGAAATGAAGCCAGGGCGAGAAGATATGACCAAGAACGCAGCAGGCATACACAAAAGAAATGATGAGCTCAGCCTCTGCGTGATCATTTCCCGAGACCAGAGGAGTAAATCCCTGGGCTCCCAAGAACCAACGAACCAGCATGACACTGACAATGCCCTTACCTGCATCGCAGAGAAGCGTAAGAATACCTGCTGCTTTACCAGCATTTCTTGCAACATTGGTAGTTCCAATATTTCCTGATCCAAGCTTGCGAATGTCTTCATGAGCCATAACACTTGCAATAATCAGGCCAAATGGAATTCCACCAAGACCAAATGCAATAAGTCCAAAAATTAGAGCAACAACAATGCCAGACATTAGTTAGACTCGACCTTCTTACGGAACTTCAATCGAATAGGTGTGCCAACCAGAGAGAACTTCTCGCGAAGTCTGTTCTCAATAAAGCGCTCGTAGTTGTCATCAACAAGGTCTGGGGCGTTGCACCAGAACGAGATAACAGGAGGTTTGGAACTGTCTGTGTAGCGTACTGAATCTTAAGACGGCGACCGCGGTCAGAAACCGTGTGTCCGCCTTCTCTAATCTGGGCGAGAAGTTCGTTGAGCTCGGAAGTCTTGAGTTGAAGTGCGCGGGATTCTGCAGCCGAAAGAGCAGCGGCAAGTACCTTATCAATGGCGCGGCCAGTAAGAGCAGAAACGTTGATAGAAGCAATCCAAGGAGCAAAGGCCAGGCGCTTTGCTACAGAGACTGCTACCTCATCTCGCTTTGCTTCAGAGTCAATAAGGTCCCACTTGTTAAGCAGGAGCACCAGCGCGCATCCACGCTCTACGGCCATGTTTGCAAGTTTCTGGTCCTGCTCGGTTACGCCAACAGAAGCATCAACAACAAGAAGACAGACGTCTGCGCGGTCCATTGCCTGCAGGCCTCTGACCAGACTGTAGTACTCAACATCCTCGTGTACCTGGCTTTTTTTGCGAATACCGGCGGTATCAACAAGACGAATGGGAGTTCCCCTTCCATTCAATCATGGTGTCAATTGCGTCACGTGTAGTACCAGCAACATCAGAGACAATAGAGCGTTTCTTGTTAGCCAGGCGGTTTGCCAGTGAAGACTTACCAACGTTTGGACGGCCAATAATTGCAAGGTTAAGAATGCCGTCATCCTCTGGCTCTTCATCAGCCTCAGGGAAAGCATTGACAATGTCATCCAGTAAGTCACCAGTACCGTGACCGTGTGAAGCAGACAGAGGTAGAGGCTCGCCGCAGCCAAGTGCATAGAAGTCCCATAGACCATCCTGCTCTGTTGCAGGGTTATCTTTCTTGTTGACAACCAAGAACACGGGCTTGGCGCTCTTGCGGACAATGCGCGCAACCTCTTCGTCTTCATCGGTAACGCCGGTAGAGCCGTCTACCACAAAGACAATGACATCTGCTTCTTCACAAGCAAGAAGAGCCTGCTCACGAATGTGTGGAGCAAAGCGATCCTGCGATTTAATTGACTCAATGCCGCCGGTGTCAATAAGCTTAAACTCACGACCATTCCAGTCAGCATCGTGATACGAACGGTCACGGGTTACTCCCCTAGACTCGTGCACAATTGCATCGCGTTTCTCGGCAATTCTATTTACCAGCGTGGACTTACCAACATTAGGGCGTCCAACAATAGCAACAATGGGCTTAGCCATGTCTCACCTTTCATTCAGTTGGTTTAATAATACCAGCAATACGTGGCTAATCCCACTCTTTGAGCGCTTTAATACACGACTCAGCAATGTTTGTAGGACCAGGAATTGACATGATTACTTTTGCGCCACGAGCCTCTAGCTGCGCAGTTAAATCTGCCAGTGACATGCCATCAAGCGTGACTTTATCAAAGTTAAACATGACCTCAGGAAGCACCACCAGAACATCTGTAAGGTCTTCAGGAACCTGGGCGAGAAGATCAACGGCACAGATAAGTCCTGTGACATTAACGTCTCCACCAAAGAAATCGTTGCGCACGGCAAAAGTAGAAACGTTGCCATCAGTCGACCAGTCATCGCAGAAGGTTTGGATGGTTTGCTGAGCAGCCTCGCCTACAATCAGCAAAATCTTGCGAGAACGAGCAGAAAGATAGGTATCTGCCTCGTCAAGAGCGGTACGCATAGTGCTACAGACCTCTTCAGCCTCATCGAGGAAGCTTCTGAGCATACCAATGCCGTCATAAAATTGCGGATAACCGTCATAGGTATACGCAGGTGGAATAGGTAGCTGAGCATCTACGTAGAACTCGTCAGAGAGCTGGAAGCGCGTAATACCCAAAGAGGCACGCGCACGCTCCTGGTAGGGCTCAACAATTTTGACTACAGAGCGGGACAGCTCCACATCATCAGAATACGAATGCGTAAAGCGTTTGGAGTCTTTGGTATAGCCAAGGGGAACAATGGCCAACGAGGTAATCTGCTGGTGAGCCTCCACCCAATCAAGCGTTTTATCAAGCTCTTCACCGTCATTGATGTTAGGGCACAAAACAATCTGGCCGTGGATCTCAATACCAGCGTCCATAAGTTTCTCGAGAACTTCAATACCTCTGGCTGCGCGAGCACCAATAAGATTTCGACGAACATCAGGTGAGATTGCATGCAGTGAGACGTTCATAGGCTCAAGCTTGTGAGAGACAATGCGCTCAACATCCTCGTCAGTAAGGTTAGTGAGCGTAACAAAATTGCCCTGCAAGAAGCTCAGGCGATAATCGTCATCTCTGATTGAAAGAGAAGGGCGCATGTCTTCTGGCAGCATAGCCATAAAGCAGAACTGGCACGCGTTTACGCAGGTCTTGATGCCATCAAAGAGCACATCAACAAAGTCAACGCCCCAGTCTTCTCCGGACTCTCGCTCAAGCACACACTCGTAGAGCTCATTATCGCCGGGAACAGAAACTTCCAGCTCACAGAGGGAGCCGTCGGCTTCCCAACGCCAATCAATCAGGTCTTTTGGCACCACGCCATTGACCTTCTCGATAATCATGCCGGGCTCAAGGCCAGCCTTCCACGCGGGACTACCCTCTTCAACGGACTCAATAAGCGCACCAAGTCCACCAGATTTTGTATTTCCGTAGTCTGCGCGCTGTTCCATGTTAGGCGCCTACGATTTGTTCAATAGCTGATTTAACTGCATTGATATGAGCTTCCGGCGTAGAAGCGCCGGCGGTAATACCAATATGCTCTGCTCCCTCAAACCAAGAGGCCTGCAGCTCATCAGCGCCTTCAATGTGATAAGTTGCGGGGCAATACAGCTTGGAAATCTCTGCTAAGCGAGTGGTATTTGCAGAAATTCTGCCGCCAATAATAATCATGACGTCGGACTCTTTTGCAAGCCTCATGCACGAATCCTGATGGCCCGCGGTGGCCTCGCAGATAGTATTCATGACGCGAAGCTCGTCAACAAGCGGAAGTACCGCGTTAACTACCTCGGAGAGCTTAGCAGCACTCATAGTGGTCTGTACTACCAGGCCAACCTTCTTTGCAGCTCTCATAGCGTCTGCCTGAGCGGCAACTTCTTCCACGGTGTCAATAGCCAAAGAACCTGGTACGTGAGCCAGCGTAGCTTCTACCTCAGGATGTCCTGACTCTCCTACCACGTACACGGCATAGCCCTGCTTGGCGAGAAGTTCTGCAGCTCCGTGAGCCTTCTTTACAAACGGACAGGTTGCGTCAAGTACGTCAACACAACCGTCCTTGGCAATCTGCTCTTCTTGAGGAGTTACACCATGTGTGCGCAGCAGAAGCGCACTTCCTGCGGCTTCAGAAGCGGAATCAACTACCTCTACGCCCTGGTCTTTAAGGGACGTGACAACGCGAGGGTTATGGATAAGCGGACCAAGGGTGCGCACGGGAGCTTGAGCATCTTTGACGGCCTGCTGGACCATCTGAAGTGCTCTTTCTACGCCGTAACAAGCACCTGCTTCGTCAGCAATTCTAATAGTAGGCACGAACTAATTCCTTCCGGGATGCTCTTTGAGCATTGCATCTCTTAGTTCGTATACCCTCTCCATGGCCACTTCTTCCATCTCTTTTGCTGATCTTTACGCTTCGTAGAAGTCAGATCACTAAAAGAAACCTTCTGACCAGCGCGAAGATACACCTTTACAGGCTTAACCAGAGGAGAACCTTTTTTCTTAATATCAAGCGCACCAATAATAGCTAGTGGCTGAACATCTACCTTGGCAAGCTGTGCGATAAGCGCAAAACCGCCGTGGGTTTCTCCACGTTCAGTATTGCTTCTGACTCTGGTACCCTCAGGATAAATGAGAAGCATTTCTCCTCTAGAAAGCGCTGTAGTGGCACGACGAATTGCTTTCATATCGGCAGTTCCGCGATTTACTGGGATACCGCCCAGTCTAGAAAGCGCCCACTGAAGCGGTTTGAATTTGTTGAACTCACTCTTGTAGATGGTTCTCACGGGGATACCGTGAACAAGGAGGTGAACAACAGTAACAATGGGGTCCAAAAACGTTGGATGGTTCATGATAAGAACGCGAGGGGTCTTATCGCCAACAAAGAGCTGGTCATTGTCCCAACGCCATCTAAACCAGATTTTTGTAATCAGTCCAAGCACACTAACTGCCAGCCACTTAAAAAACTTAGCTGGAACTGGAAAATCAGCAAGCGCGGTATCGTAATAATCGTCAAATGAGTTTCCACTAAAAGGACGCAAACGCTTAGATGCCGCTGCTATAGAAGACTTTTTCTCGGAGCGCTTAGGCTCTTCCGTGTGAGACTTCCCATCATCAGAAGAGCTGCTCTCTGATCCATTTCCCTGGTGAGAAGCCCTGTGGTTACGAACATCTCTTTTGCCGAGTCCTGGATGCAGGGCAATAATAGCTGCAATAACCTCTTCAACAGAAAGCGCAGAAGAGTCAATGTGGTGGGCATCTTCTGCAGCACGAAGTGGAGCTGCCTTCCGCTCAGAATCAGCCTTATCGCGAGCCTTGATGTCTTCGAGAATCTTCTCTTCACTCTTGGCGTCTACCTGGGCATCGTTTCCGGTAGCTGCGTCTCCACCCTGGCGCTGAACGGCTCGGCGGTGAGCTCGAGCAGCAGGGTCTGCGGTCAAGAAGACCTTTACATCAGCTTCGGGGAATACCACGGTGCCAATGTCACGACCTTCAGCAACTACATCGCCATTCTCGCCAGCGCGACGCTGAAGCGTGACCATAGCTTCGCGAACCTCAGGAATAGCCGCAACAGCACTGACGTTTCTGTCTACCTCTGGGGTACGAATCTCTGCCGTAACGTTTGAGCCGTTTGCGAAGACGGTCTGGCCGTTTGCGGAGTTACCAAACGAGATGCTAATGCTGCGTGCAACCTGAATGATTTTCTCGGTATCAGTCATATCAATGCCTTGACGCAGGCATTCTACGGTTACGGAGCGATACATTGCACCCGTATCAAGGAAAATCAGGTCCAGGCGATCAGAAAGGGCGCGAGCTACCGTAGACTTTCCGGAGCCTGCTGGGCCGTCAATAGCAACAATCATTACTTATCCCCCTTGGTGACACCCCAAATGTCACGAAAATCGTAAAAACTTGGCTCAGTGGAACGGCGAATAACCTCTTCTGGATCAAGGTTAAATCCACCAAGCTTGAAATCAGAACTGCCTGTACTAGTAAAGAAGATTGAAGAGACATTTGCAAGATGTACGTTCCAGCTTGAACTTCCTGGGATGCCAAAAATCTCCGCCATCATAGAGCGCAGATAACCACCATGAGAAATACACACCGTGCGTCCAGAAAGACTGGAAAGCTCGTTAAGAATAGTGCGACATCTGCTTCTTACCTGCTCATATGACTCTGCCTCTGGAGCAGGTATGGAATGGCCGTTTTTGTCTGAGGCCCAAGGAAACGCAAGGCCATAAGGCTTTAAAATCTCTTCTGCATCAGCAAAACGCTTGCTCTCCAAAATGCCAAAATCCATCTCTGCAAGGTCATCTTTTACCTCACAAGGAATACCAAGCTCGGTGGCAGCCATCTGAGCCATGTCTTTGCAGCGAGATAAAGGAGAGGTCCAAATTCTATCTGGATGAAATGCAACAAGTGCACGAACAGCATGCTCTCGCTGTTCAACGCCATGCTCGGTAAGCTCAACGTCTCTTCTGCCGCTGAAAAAGCGCTGTGTATTAGCCACACTTTCTGGGTGGCGCATAAACAAAATGCGATGAACCTGAGCTGGAACTTCAAATGGCTGCATTATGTCTCCTCTCTGGGCGTGTTTGAGCTGTTTGACGTGCGCTTAGTAAGTGTGCGACTAGTAGTTATTTGCTGTCATGTAAAGGCATGATGGGAGAAGCGCCAGGCTCTCTACCAATAGTGCGCTCCAGAGCGGTAACTTCCTCTTCTGTGAGAAGTCTCCACTCGCCTTCTTTAATGCCTGTTAAGCGCAGCGGCCCAAACGTATCTCTGTGGAGTGCAAGAACCCTGTGGTGAATGGCCAGAAGCATCTTCTTAATCTGATGCTTTCTGCCCTCTCTAATAGTGACGCTCACCAGGGCGTTTGGCTCTCCTCCACCGGTTTTTCCTAACCCCTGTGGGGCGAGAAATGCCTTCATCTTGGCATCGTTGGAAACAATCTCAACCTCAGCAGGAGCTGCAGGGCCGTCTTCAAGCTCAATACCTTCACGCAGGCGATTTAGCTGTTCTTCTGTAGGTGTACCTACTACATGAGCAACATAGTGCTTCCACACATGTTTTGAGGGATGCAAAAGCTCTTGTGCCATCTGACCATCGGTAGTAAAGAACAAAAGACCTGTAGTATCCATATCAAGACGTCCAACAGGAAAAAGACCTGGATATCTGTCAGTGGGAACCATGTCCACAATGGTTGGTCTACCCTGAGGGTCTTTCATAGTAGTCAAGTAACCTGCAGGTTTGTTGAGCATCAAGTAGACGGGTTTCTCGGCAATTGAGCAGACAATGCCGTCAACTGCTACAACATCAACCAACGGATCAACCTTGCTACCAAGCTCCGTGACTACCTGGCCGTTTACCGTGACGCGACCAGAGGTCATCAGTCGCTCGGAGCCACGGCGACTAGCCACTCCTGCGCGCGCCAAAAAGCGCTGCAGGCGCATGGGAACAATACGCTCTTCTGCCACGGCCTATGCATCCTCTTGCGTATCGTAGCTGTCTCCCAAAAGGGAGCGTTCATCGTCAATGTCTACTGCGGCTTCTTCAAGCGTTGAAGTGAAGCTTCTACCAGAGAGTCTCTCGCGAATAAACTGCTTGGACTCCTCATCAGGAGCAAAATCTTCCAGCGGCGGCAACTCTCGCAAAGACTTGAGGCCAAAGCGCTCTAAGAAAAGGGCTGTTGTGCCATAGAGAATGGCTTGTCCCCTATCTGCCTCTTTGCCCACTTCACGCACAAGGTTTTTCTCGCGAAGTGAAGAGATAACACCATCAGAGTTAACACCACGAATGGCTCTGACACCCTCACGAGTAACGGGCTGGTGATAAGCAATAACCGCCAGCGTCTCAAGCGCTGCCTGAGAAAGGCGGCGCGTATCCCAGGAGAGCACAAAATCGCTAACCAGCTGATGGTGAGCTGGGTGCGTAAAGAGACGCCAACCGCCGGCTACCTCCCTGAGCTGAAATCCTCTGTTGCAGCGCGTGTATTCCTCTGCAAGTTCTTTGAGCGCTTGGGCAACCTCGGCAGGAGCTGCATTGGTAACCTTAGAAAAGTCGGCCGTGGTGATTGCATCTGTTGCAACCAAAAGCAGTGATTCTAGTGCGCCTTTGAGCGACTCGGAATCTAAATAGGTAAGCTCTTCTGCCATAAGTTATTCCGCCTCTTTCTGTGCTTCATCGGGCGTATGGGTTAGCGATAAAAGTGTCTGTTGGACATCATCGAGTGCATTTTGAGACAAGTTAAATCCTTCAAGGTCTGGCTCATCACCAGAAAGTTCTTCTAGTTCCAAAAGAACCGACTCATCAAGCTGGTATGAATCTGCGCCCTCTATGTGCTCAATCTCAATCTCGCCAAGATGACATCCTGCTGAACACGAACAAGACCGCGCTTAAAGAGCTCGAGCACTGCCAAAAAGTTTGCAACCACAATTTCTGGCGTATCTTGACCGTCTAAGAGCTCAGAGAACGTCACCTTGCCCTTAGAGCGCGTGAGACGGTCCACAGAAGCTACCGTCAGAGCAACTGGGAGCCTTTTTGGCGCCACATGTTCTGCTTCAAGCAAGAATGTCTCACGTTTTGAGTCAATGTCCGCACAGATGACGGCAAGGCTTCTGAGGGTAATGCCCTCAAGATAGTCTGGCATGAGATTCAAGAAATCAGGGTCTGGACCCACTGAGCGTGGGAACATGTACGACTCTGCCTCCATGCGGCTACCCAGCGCAGCGCCCGCATTTCTGAACTGCTTATAGGCAATAAGGCGAGCAATAAGAACTTCTCGCGCCTCATCAGGAGAAAGACCGTCCAGCTCGTCATCATACTCATCGTCATCGTATGAACTTTTGAGAGAAACGTCTTGAGGCACCAAGGCATGAGCCTTCATGTCCAAAAGCGTTGACGCAACAAAGACAAAGTCACTGGCAACGTCTAGGTCAAGCTCTTCCATGGCGTCAACTTCTGCCAGGTACTGATCAGCAACCTCAGAGATAGAAATAGAGCCGATGGCAACTTTTTGCCTACTTACTAGCTGAAGAAGCAGGTCAAATGGGCCAGAATATGTTGCAGTGTTTACTTTGTACGACATTAGATGATTCTCGCAAGCAGGCTCAAAATGACGTTAGAAATGCCCCCAATAATGGACGAGAAAAAGCCAGGTACAAAGAACATGAGTCCCACTACAGCAATCATACAGTAAGGCTCAATGGCGTAGAACTTTTGACGGTTTTTCTCGCCAAGAAAATATAGCAGCAGTTTAGAGCCATCCAGAGGTGGAATTGGAAGCATGTTAAAGACCGCCAAGCTTACGTTGATCTGGATATAGAAGATTACCAGTGAAGAAATGTAGTACATTACCAGCGGATTATATGCTGCACCAAATGCACCAGCTAGCGCGTTGAGCAAACGCAACAAGAGTGCGCCGAGAAACGCCTGCAAAATGTTAGACGCTGGGCCTGCGAGTGCTACAAGGATCTCGTCACGACGACGATCTTTGAGGTAGTTGGGGTTATAGGGAACGGGCTTTGCGTAACCAAAGCTAGGACCACCCATCAATACCAACATAAACGGCAAAAGAACCGTACCGAACAAGTCGATGTGTGCCAGTGGATTGAGCGTCAAACGGCCAGACATTTTAGCGGTAGGATCTCCGCACTTGTATGCCATAAAGCCATGCGCAACCTCGTGAACCACAATGGCAAAGATTACCAGTGCAAATTCAGCGAGCGTTGTCAAAAGCGATGGAACTGATGTTAAAGCAGTTGGCACAGCAATCCTTATCTCAACATCTGCAAAGACACACAGACAGGCACGTACAAACAAAGACTCTCAAGAACATAACGTTAGTTACAAGACAGTAGGTACAAGACAATTTTACCCAAGATTGGCAAAACTACCTACTCATCAATGTCTGCTTCCATTTTTCTGAAAGCTCCAACCATTCAGCCTCAAGAGCGGGAATTTTCTTAGAAAGTGCCTGGTATTCAGCCATACACTCATCAAATTTTTGAGGATCGTTATAGAGCGCCTCGTCGGCCATAAGCGTCATGAGCTCATCGTAGCGTTTGTGCGCAGGAGTCAGCGCTGCCTCGACCTCATCCAGGCGCTTCTTGGTCTCTCTGAGCGCGCGACTTCTACGATTGCGCTCCTCCGCCTCAGCTCTTCTCTGCTCCTTAGTCTTCACATTGCGAGAAGAACCTGCAGCTTGACCTGCCTCTGGGCCAGAACTCTTAACCGCTCTTGCACCCGATGTGCCATACGAGGATACCGTTTTGCTCGACGTCTCCCCTTGCGCTGCTGCTTGAAGCTCTGCAAGCTTAAAGAGGAAGTAATCGTAGTCTCCGTCATAAACTGTAACCTTGTGGTCGCGAACATCCACAACTTTGTTGGCCACAGCTCTGACCAGGTGCTCATCGTGGCTGATCAAGATGATGGTACCCGGGAAGTCAACAAGCGCCTTCTCAAGAACGTCAACGGAGTCAATGTCCAGGTGGTTAGTTGGCTCGTCCAGGAGCAACAGTGGATCTGGAGAAACCAGCATCTTAGCAAGGGCTAAACGAGCGCGCTCACCACCAGAAAGTACGTTTACGCGTTTCTCCACGTCATCGCCGTGGAACAGGAAGGCACCCAGCAATCTGCGCTCTTCAGAGGTAGTCCATCCCGCTGCCACCGTATCAAGCTCTGCAAGTACCGTATTTGCAGGGATTGAGCTCTTCAAGCTGATGCTGTGCGTAGTAGGCCTCGGTAACGTTTTTGACCAAGGCTAATCTCACCGGCATCTGGCTTCAGCTTACCGGCAATGAGCTTCATAAGGGTAGATTTACCAGCACCGTTAGGGACCAACAAGCGCTACACGATCTCCTCGATACAGCTTGAGATCAACGTTATCGTAGACAAAGTTATCCTCGTACGATTTAGCAACACCCTCAAGAGAAATAACGGTATCTCCGGTACGTGGGGGCTCTGGGAACCTAAAATGCATGTGATGAGACTGCTCTGGAAGAACTACCAACTCTTCACGGATCTTCTCGACCTTTGCAACGCGCTCTTGAACCTGCTTAGCCTTGGTTGGTTTATACCTAAACCGCTCAATGAAGGTTTCCATATGAGCAATGTCGCGCTCTTGAGCTGCACGTTTAGCGCGAAGCTGCTCAAGATTTTCTTCTCGCTGATGAAGGTAGCCAGAATAGTTGCCGGTATACGTGACCAGCATACGATTCTCAAGTGCTGCAACATGAGTCACGCAAGCATCCATAAACGAACGATCGTGGCTTACCAGCAAAACCGTTCCGTCATATGACGATAAGAACCTCTCAAGCCACTGAACAGATTCCAAGTCCAAGTGGTTAGTAGGCTCGTCCAGAAGAAGAACATCAGGACGACGCAGAAGCAGCTTTGACAAAGAGATACGCATCTGCCAGCCGCCCGAAAACTCTTTAGCTGGCTTGTCAAAATCTTCAACGGGAAAACCCAATCCCTGCAAGAATCTGGCGAGCTCTACTCTCTAGTTCATAGCCACCAAGACGCTCGAAGCGCTCCATAGCATGAGCATAGTCTTCAAGATACTTATTAAGCGTTGCGCCTTCGGGAGTTTCGGCAATTTTGATTGAAAGGTCGTTGACCTTTCTCTCCCACTGTTTAATCTCATGGGCAGACTCAATGACTTCATTAAGAGCAGTTCTATCTCCCATGAGCTCTGTTTCTTGCTCAAGATATCCCAGGGTAGCATCTTTTGCAAAGGTAATAGTTCCTTCATCGGCAGACTCTAAGCCCATAATGATTTTTAGAAGCGTAGTCTTACCCGCACCATTAGGACCAACTAAAGCCCAACGCTCTCCCGCATTGAGCTGAAGTGTTGCATTTGAATAAAGAACTCTGCCACCAAATGACTTTGAAATCTTATCCGCAAGAGCAATCAAGTGAACTCCTCATACATATCTGAACTGGATAAGTATAAGTCATTCACTTGATATACGTGCAAAATTATGTAAATGAAACCAGGCTTGTGAAGATTTATTGACGCTTCTTATGAAGGAAAAGAGCTGCGGCAGCAACAACGATAGTTGCGCCAGCAACACCAATAATCAAAGGAAGTGTAAGAGCGTTATCACCAGTATCTGGAAGAACGGACTTCTTAACCTTCTTAGCCTTTGGGGTCTCTGGCTGAGGCTGAGGCTGTGGCTCTGGTGCTGGAGTTGGCTCTGGCTCTGGAGCAGGTGTTGGATCTGGTGCAGGTGTTGGAGCAGGAATACGAGGATCAACAAAAGTTACTGTGGCAGTAGTATTTGTACCAGTGATCTGACCAACGCGGACGGTGGTATCAATCTGATAACCATCAATGGTGGTGAGCTGAGTGATGGTAGTAGAAGTGTTGCCAATAAGGTTAGGGATTACAACAGTACCATCTGCTCCAGTTGTAAGAGAGTAGCTTCCGTCAGCCTCCATGGTGAGAATACCGGTCTGAGTAAATGGAGGGGTTGGAACTCTAGGGCCTGCAATATTTGCAGCAGCGCCTTAAGAGTTGCACCAGGCAATAGGATTGCCGTCTTCACCAACAACAACCTAACAATGATGTAGCCTATATTGTTCTCCAATTCAGCAACACCATACATCGCCTAGACCTGATGAAGTCATTTTGATAAACGTAAGAAACAGATGACTGAGGAACATACGCCCCTCTTTATAAGTGGGTTTGTTCAACTTATAAGCGCCGTCAGAAGAGGAATATGGGACCAGCAATCATCAGCTCTGTTTTCCTCGGCCACGATAGTAGAAGCACTCGATAAATTATTACCATGTACACCTCAATTGGTTCACGCGTGTATTTATCAACAGCAAGAGCTTTAATCTCATGAGATCTGCAAAGGCAATTCTTGAGCTAGATGACTGACAAAGTGTCAGCGCACTAAAACAGCAAGAACAATGTTTTATATCGTTTCAATTCAATTTAAAACCGAATCATAAGGCAAATACTTAACTAGTAAGGAATTAGACATTGAATTAAATATAACATCCAAACTAAACACAATATGTTTCAAATTTTGAAATTGCAAAACTGAGGAAATTCCACTCATTTAAATCAAGTGAACTCTGCACATTTTCAACACAATGCATTATATTGTTCACTTGATAGATAAGCAAATTTTTGAAGTAGATTCAAATCCTGTAGCTTTGAACTTTGTCTGCTGAACCTTATAAGTTCCATCTGGAAGACTGATCTGAACTTTACCGTTTGCGTCAGTAACTTGCTCTACCACAACGGAACCAGTTGCTGTATCTGTGACTGTAATTGTTACACCATCAACTGGCTTTGCATAATAGTCATCAGTAACATTAACCGTAAGCTGATTGTCCCCTGCCGCTAGAGCAACTTTTGGGAGCTCCAATTACAATTACGCAGCATAGTGCAACTAAAATTGACGCTGCTACACACTTGAACTTTTTCACTTCAAACCTTCCAAATCCATAAAGGATTACAAATATCTAATTCAAATGATAAAAGAAAATATCATTAAAATGAATATAAACTGCATTCTAAATTGCAATTTATTAAATTTTCATATCATCAACAATAAGAATTACTTATAAATAGCCATTCCTATCCACCCACATACAAAATAGCGAGAAGACCTTTTACTAAAAGATCTTCTCGCCAAATAATCGTAAATCAATTTAATGAAGTTGGCTTATTTATCCATGGTGAGATGAATAGCAAAGCCAGCAATCTCGTCTTTGAAATAGACCAAAAACGTACTGCCATCTGGATTAAGCCTTCTAGATGACTCATCGATTTCAAAGCCACGACCTGCAAAGTAATTCTCGGCAGCAGGAATGTTGTTAACGTGGAAGCCAATATGACCCTTTGTGCCTCGGCCATTTTGTTTCATGACCTCTACCAGGGTCCCTGCAAAAAATGAAGGTGGCTGCTCAATAGTTGGAAGTCCCATAAGAGCGGTAAACAGGTTTGCAATCTTTTCTGCCTCGTCCGCATTGCTTGCGTTAATGCCAACGTGAGCAACATACATATCAAACTGCTCGACTGGATTAAGAGCGCTGGAATTGTTAGTTGAATCTGTCATACATCTCCCCTTTCCTAGAGCTCAAGTATATAAGGGAAGCTCTAAGATGTGTGCTTGGCAATAAAATATTAGTCATTACTGTAACTAGTATTAACAAAAAAAGGCCCAGTTACCTAGGCCTTTAAATTTCTATGGTGGGCGATGCTGGATTTGAACCAGCGACCCCTTCCGTGTGAAGGAAGTGCTCTACCCCTGAGCCAATCGCCCGAACGACTTGCAATAATAACAAACAATGACGCTAATTTCTAGCTTTTGACTTTTTTGAAGGTGAATACGTGGACACAGCTTTATTCATCTGAACAAGAATAATTCCCAGGAAGATAAGCTGAAGAATCAGTGGCGTAATTACCATAGGCTGAGATGAAAGCTGCGAGACAAAAACCCATTCAATGGTAAAGAGAATGAGCTCAATGCCAGCAACAAGACGGACAATGCCGTGGGTTTTTCTCAAAAGTCTTTAGCCAAGCTGATGCATTTTCTGCAGAATATAGCAGCAATAAACTGCCATTAAGCTGCACAGCAGAAGCACAATCATGCTTGAAGAGAAAACGACCATAGCCAACTGAGAAAGGCAAAGATGACAATACCGGCAACGCCAAGCGCACCAAGCATAGAGGAAAGCGCCATCATCAACTTAGTTCCACGATCCATACAAACCCCCAACAAGTCAGTTCACAAAGAAAAACCGTACACAAGAGGAGCTAGAACAATAAAACGACGTCAACAAAATAATTTACTTTGGCCTCAAGAGACTTTTTTTAACTTTATGAGATCCTCGAGCAACAGCACTAGCCATTGCCAATAGTGCAAACAGCTCAATGAAACTGCAAGGTAACAGATGGTTTAAGTACCAACTGTCCAACAACAATAGCAGCTAATACAACGCATGATCCAAAAATCATTGGATAGGCAGCAGCAGCTCTATTGGGAACATTAGCCTCTCTAGCTGCATAACCACCAGTTAGAAGCGAGATCATACTTGCAAGCAAAAAGAAGAGCGGAATCAATTGATGGACCAGCACCAATTACAAGAACCGCAACATTAACAAGACCTAAAAAGTCCGCCAATCAAAAGCGCCAGACTAAAGAGCTTCATTTTGCGAGTCTCAGGAGTCATATATCCCCTATCTATCAAATATCACTTTGGCTATTGTACCCGTCTTTTATATAAATTAAGTAATCGAATCATTGAACGGTAGAGTGTTTCGGTAAAAGAAATGGCGAGAAAACCAAAGGGTTTCTCGCCACATGTGTATTTGGTGGGCCCAGAGGGATTTGAACCCCCAACCCAGGGATTATGAGTCCCCTGCGCTAACCGTTGCGCCATGAGCCCGTAAGAAAAAAGCGGCGACTGATGCCGCCGCCAGAATGCGTGGTGGAGAATAGGGGGATCGAACCCCTGACCTCATGACTGCCAGTCATGCGCTCTCCCAGCTGAGCTAATTCCCCGAACATGGTGCGGGAAATACTATAGCAAACCGAAGCTCTGTTTTTCTCGACAATTTTCTAATTGGTTGTATATTTTAAAGCTCGCGCTCTGGAAGAATCTTCTCTGCCAACCAAGAGGCAACCTCATCAAGGGCAACCTCAAAGCGCTCACCAGTAGCACGCTCTTTGACTTCTGCGATGCCGTTTGCAACGCCCTTCTTGCCCACAATAACCTGCCATGGGAAGCCGATAAGATCTGCATCTGCAAACTTAACACCAGGACGCTCTGCACGATCATCAACAACAGTCTCAAGACCAGCAGCAACGCAAGCGTCAGCTACAGCACCTGCTGCGTCCCAAATCTCTGGGTCTTTGTCAGAAAGGCAAAGAACAGAAACCTCATAAGGAGCAACAGAGACTGGCCACTTGATGCCCTTCTCGTCATTGTATTGCTCAACAACAGCAGCAAGCAGCCTGGAAACACCAATGCCATAGCAGCCCATAACCAGAGGCTTATCCTCGCCGTTTTCATCGGTGAAGGTGGCGTTAAGAGCCGAAGAGTACTTGGTGCCAAGCTGGAAGACCTGGCCAACCTCAATACCGCGAGCAGCATGCAGAGGAAGACCACACTCAGGACAAATATCGCCCTCCTGAGAAGTGACAAGGTCTTTCCACTCGTTAATCTCAAAGTCACGACCAAGCTCAACGTGATCAAGGTGATAGTCTGCCTTGTTAGCACCGCAGAGCCACCACTGAGTATCCTCAAGAGAGAGATCTCCAATAACGCGAATGCCCTCAGGCAGACCAACAGGTCCAATGAAGCCCTTGATGAGGCCATACTCTTCAAGCTCTTCATCGGTCATCATGTGATAGTCACCAAAGACGTGCTCAGCTTTGACCTCATTAAGCTCATGAGTACCTGGAACAAAGCACACAACTGGCTTACCGTTTCCGTCAACAAGAGCTAGAGCCTTACGAGTTGCTGCTGGTGAAACGTGAAGGAACTCAGCAACATCATCAATGGAGCCAATGCCAGGTGTGTGAATCTCACACATCTTGCCAGACTCACGCTCTTCTACGTTGATCTTTGCTGCAGCTGCCTCAGTATCTGCAGCATAGCCGCAATCGCAGTAGACCAGACTTGCCTCGCCAGCCTCTGCCAGCGCCATAAACTCAACAGAGGTGTCTCCACCAATCTGACCAGAGTCTGCAACTACCTGCAGGGCCTTAAGACGTGTGCGGTCACAAACGTTCTGGTAAGCAACCTTCTCCTGGTCATAGCACTCTTGCAGCGACTCTTGATTTGCCGAGAAGGAATATCCGTCTTTCATAATGAACTCACGGCCACGCATAAGACCAAAGCGTGGACGACGCTCGTCACGGAACTTATCCTGAATTTGATAGAGCGTTACAGGAAGCTGCTTATAGCTCTTGAGTTCATTTCTAATAAGGTCTGTGAAGGTTTCCTCGTGAGTTGGACCAAGAGCAAACTGACGGTCGTGGCGATCATGCATACGCATGAGCTCGTCTCCGTAGACGTCCCAACGACCAGACTCTTCCCAGAGCTCAGCGGGAGTCATAATAGGAACAAGAATCTCCTGAGCACCAATACCGTCCATCTCATCGCGGATGATAGCCTCAATCTTTAAAAGAGAGCGCCATGCAAGTGGCAGATAAGAGTAGAGGCCTGCAGCGGTCTTTCTGATCATGCCAGCACGAAGGAGCAGGCGGTGACTTGCAAGTACAGCCTCAGCTGGGTCTTCTTTGAGTGTTGGAGCATACAAAGAAGACATGCGCATCCAGTGCTTCAAGGTAGTTTCCTTTCAATATGAAGTAATACGTATAGTTTACTTATTTTTTGCCAAAACGATTCTCAATTTCGGCGAATAACTCATCAACAATCTTATCTTCAGGAACTTTTCTAATTGGATTGCCGTTTTCAAACAATACCGCCTGGCCTTTGCCACAGGCTACACCAAGGTCAACGCCCCTAGCCTCACCAGGTCCGTTAACAACACATCCCATGACTGCTACAGAAATTGGAGCACGGACACCATCCAGGCGCTTGGTAACTTCTTCTGCAATAGGAATCATGTCAACGCCACACCTGCCGCAGGTAGGGCAGCTCACCAGCTCCGGCTTAATACGACGCATACCAAGAGCCGCAAGAAGTTCCCATGCTACGTGGACTTCTTCTACAGGATCGGCCGTTAGAGAAAGACGCATGGTATCGCCAATACCGCTCTCAAGCAAAATGCCCACCGCAGCGGAATTTTTTACCGTTCCCTGCCTTAACGCACCGGCTTCTGTAACGCCTACGTGAAGTGGAATATGCGGCAGCTCTTTTGAAAGCGCGCGATAGACTGCAAGTGTAGTGGGAACATCGTGAGCTTTTGCAGACAAGACAATATCGTCAAAACCGCGAGAAGAAAAGTGCTCAACAAAAGACTTTGACGATGCCACGAGTTTCTCGACAAGGGTCATATTCTGTCTTGTATCAAATTCTTTAGCAAGAGAGCCTGCGTTAACGCCAATTCTAATTGGAATATGTGCCTCTTTAGCTGCCTCAATGACAGCATCAACGCGCTCCATAGAGCCAATGTTTCCTGGGTTAATACGGAGTGCTGCTGCACCTCGCTTTGCAGCTTCAAGCGCCAGCTTATAGTCAAAGTGAATATCGGCAACAACAGGAAGTGGCGAGTATTTGCAAATCTCTTCAAAGCCATCGAGGGCCTTTGCGTCTGGAATTGCCACACGAATAATCTCGCACCCTGCCTCGGCAAGCCCCTTGATCTGAAGGAGCGTTGCGTCTGGATCGTCTGTTTTAGTGGTGCACATAGATTGAACGGAAACGGGAGCGCCACCGCCAACCTGGACAGATCCAACCATGACGGGATGAGTTTTTGTGCGAGCAATCTCAGACATAAAATCAGCTACCTAAAAAGTAAATGAAGAATATCGTTTCTCAGTGCAACAACAAAGACAAACAGGAAAAACGCCAGTCCAATGTAAGACAAAATGTTTTGAACCTTGATAGACAGAGGCTTTCTAATAACCACCTGAATTACCTCAATCAGAATCTTTCCACCGTCAAGAGGTGGAATAGGTAAAAGATTCATGAATCCAAGTGACATGGAAATAGCTGCTACCAGCATAATAAGGGTCGAGAAACCCTCTGCAGCAGCTTGTGATGCCATTACAGAAATCCCTACAACAGAAGACGACTGATTGAGAACTTCCATGGTCTGCGTTGGGATGAGCAATCTGAGCGCAAACTGACCAACCTGCGCGGCATACGATACAGCTGCAGCTGATGCGTCAATAAACGAGAAGTGATAGGTGGTCATGACAGGTGTCACGCCGATGATCTTATCGTCAGGACGTAAGCAGGCTTAATGGTAGTTTGAAGCTGAATGCCACCGCGATCATAGGTGACAGGAATATCTGTTTCACCTGCAGACATTGCATTCTTGATAGCTGCAGTAAGGTCTTCCCAGGTATGTACCTCTACCTTGTTAAAGGTAAGAATAGTGTCTCCGGCAGTAAGGCCTGAAATAGCAGCAAGAGAGCCAGATTCAACAGAGCCCAGCTGAGCCTTGTTTTGAGCTGCAGGAACGCCAACAAACATCAAAGAGCCAACCACCAACACAAAGGCCAGCGCAATGTTGACCAAAGGTCCACCCAAGATCATGAGCAAACGTTTGGGAACATTTACACCAACATAGGTATGAGCCTTCTCTTGAGCAAAGAAATCATCAGCAGACATCTGTGGAACACGAGGCTCCCCTGCTGCTGTAGAGCCTTCAAGCTCAAAGTTGTGGCCGCGATCATACTCACAGCGAAGCTCAGCGTCTCGCGCAAGCGTCTGAAACGTGGTGTGCGCTAGCTCATCTGACTCTTTGACAAGCTCAATGGAGCCCCAATCTGCAAGGGTGTACAGCAGATTGTAGGCGCGCTCATCCTCACAGTTAAGTTTTGCTGCAAGAGCGCCAACCTCAAGTGAACCCGCCTCTTGAACGCTCATCAGAGCTTGTGGAAGCAGCTCATCTAGCTCGCCTTCCATACCGCAGATGCGCGTATAGCCGCCAAAAAGAAGTGGCGTTACACCAACCTCGGTACCGTATTTTTTGCTCTTATGAGAAAGCTTGTACTTGAACGGCATGCCCAAGAAGAACTCAGTAACACGGACGCCACACAGGCGAGCCATACCGTAATGACCAGCCTCGTGAACAAATACAAGGAGCGAGAGGACCAAGAGTCCCCAAAAAATTGGTGAAAGAATAGCTAACAAATTCACAAAATTCCTATCCCACAAAAGAACGGGCTAAAGCTCGTGCCTCTGCGTCTACAAGCGTCAATTGTTGAAGGTCTTCTACCCTTTGAACTTCAGAGGCATTCATAGTCTCTGCAACAATGCGCTCAATATCAAGAAATGAACATCTTCCTCGTCTAAATGCATGGTTAGCAACTTCATTAGCAGCATTCATAATGCAAGGAAGTGTTCCACCAACAGTTCCTGCATGACGAGCAAGAGCTAGGCATCCAAAGGTCTTCTCGTCAGCATAGTCGCCTGTCATAGGCGATTGTTCCTGCCAAACAACAGGCTGAGCAATTGCTGGCCAACGATGTGGATAGCTCAGCGCAAACTGAATAGGCAGTCTCATATCAGAGGCTCCGAGCTGTGCCTTCACAGATCCATCTATAAACTCAACCATAGAATGAATACGGCTTTGGCGATGTACCAACACCTCAAGCTTATCCATGGGCGTGTCAAAGAGGTGATGAGCCTCAATGAGCTCGAGGCCCTTATTCATGAGCGTGGCGCAATCGATGGTAATCTTGGCACCCATCTTCCAGGTTGGATGTGCCAAGGCGTCGTCGGCAGAAACGCGCTTGAGCTGCTCGCGAGAATATCCGAAGAACGGACCACCAGAACAGGTAAGCCAAATCCTTTGGATATCAGCGGGGTTCTCGCCAATAAGGCACTGGAAGATGGCACTGTGCTCGGAATCAACGGGGATGAGCTGACCAGGCTTGACCAGAGGCATCAGGAGGTCTCCGCCAACAACAATTGACTCCTTGTTAGCGTAAGCCAGCACTTTGCCAGCCTTCACAGCGGCTAGACCAGCGTAAATGCCGGCCTCTCCCACTACTGCATTGACTACGCAGTCAACCTCATCCAGCTCAGCAAGCGCCTGAACGGCCTCAGGGCCAAAGCTTGCTTGCAGCCTTGAGGCAAGCTGTCGAGAAGAGCGTTGCCCTTGACACTTGCATCGGCAAAAGCAACGTATTTGCAGTTGAACTCAGTTGCTGCCTTCACTGCAAACTCAACCGACGACCTCACTGCAAGGGCTGCAACCTCCACCTTTTGCGGAAAATGACGGCATACATCAAGCGTCTGCATACCCACAGAACCCGAAGCTCCAAGGACAGCAACACGCAGTGGCTCATGCCTTACAGCACGAGGCGCGGTATCTTCAAAAATGCTCAAAACCTATGCTCCAAACGGCAGCGCAATAGGTAGCTTGACCTGGCTAAAGAGCACGGCAAGCTGGAAGAGAAGAAACGCCGCCATAGTTCCAAAAATCATCGAATCGGTTCTATCAAGTAGGCCACCATGACCAGGCATAATTGAACCAGAATCCTTGAGGCCCACTCCTCGCTTAATGCGAGACTCAAAGAGGTCTCCAACAACAGAGAAGATGCCTTCTGTTATGCCAAAGAGCAGTGCAAACAGTGGATTCATATTAATTGCACCAAAAACTGCCATCAAGAACCACACAAGCATTGAACCTAAAAGACCACCGTAGAAGCCCTCCCAACTCTTATTAGGAGAAATTCTTGGCGCCAGTTTATGCTTGCCAAATTTAGATCCAAACAAATACGCAAATGAATCGTTAGCCCACACAGAGAGCATGACGGCAAGCGTAATCCAAGGAATAGAAAAACTTGGCTCTGTGGATCTCAGAAGCACTACCGTTGAAAGTGAAAGCGAGGTATACAGTGGTCCAAAAGCCGTAACTGCCACGTCTGCAAGGTTTGCTCGTGGTGTAAAAACATACCAAAGTCCGCAAAGAATAATCAAAAGCAGAGAAAATACCAGAGGAAAGACGTGACCAAAGTACGCAATTATGGGAAAAATAAGCGAGAAGACAAGGCCAAGAGGCTCGTTTGGCATACGTCCGCCCATACGGCAAATATGGAAGAACTCAGAGCAGCAGAGCCATGCCATGCCAGCAATCAAAACAATAGTGGCTTCTTTGCCAACAAACAGCGCAGCAAGTACAATAGCTGCATAAACTACGCCAGACAGAGTCCTTGTCAAAAGCTTCTCGGTAACGCCACGAACTCGCTGACCCATAAGGTTACCAGCGGATCGTTGCAGCTCTTTAAGTGAGCGACGAATCTCCAGCTTTTCAATCTAGTCTATCAATCCAACGCTACCTGTTTCTTCAGGATTAGGCTGAGCATCAGCAGGAATCCCTAGAGGTAGGCCTTTTGGAATCGCGCGTATTGTCCACCACTATTTCACTCCTCCGAATCGCCTTTCGCGACCCCTGATAGTCCTTAATGGCGCGCAAAAAAATCCCACTTAGAGAAGTCAGGCCAGTAAGTTTGCGTGACATACAGCCCGAGTAAGCCAGCTGCCATAGCAACTAGTTAGAAAGCCCTCAGCTCTCCTGACGTACGAATCAACAGGTCTCGGATCAGGAAGACCTGCCGTATAGAGATTCTTCTCAAAATCTGCTGGAGTCACCGAGTCAGCAGACACGGTGCCCTCAGCAATTTGATGAGCGAGAAGAACAGCTGCCCTAGTTAGCTCTGCACGAGAGCCATAGTTAACAGCCAGCGCAAACGTCATACCAGTGTTTTGCGCAGTCTCATCAAGTCCGCGCTGGAAGGTCTTGCGGGTCTTCTCAGGCAAAGCCTCAAGGTCACCAAAGAAACGCAGCTTAACGTTCTCTTGGTGGAATAGTGGAAGCTCTTTAAGAAGCGTCTCTGCAAACAGACGCATGAGCAAGTCAACCTCACGCTGAGGACGTTTCCAGTTTTCTGTGGAGAATGCATAAACTGACAAAACGTCCAATCCAAGGCGCACACTTGTAGTAACAGCCTCGCGCAAAAGAAAGAACGCCGGCCTTATGACCTTCGGTTCTGTCAAGTCCGCGAGCCGTAGCCCATCTACCGTTTCCATCCATAATGATGGAAACGTGAGACGGAATAGTTTCTAAATTGATATCAGAAAGACTGATATCTTCTGGTGCGTCAGAGAAATACTGGACGAGCTTGTCTGTATCAAACTGCACTTAAATCTCCATGATTTCTGAAGTCTTGGTCTTAAGAAGAGACTCAATCTGTGCAATATAGGTATCGGTCAACTTCTGAATACCGTTCTTCTCGCGCTTCGATCGTCCCTCAGACAGCTCCTCATCGCGCTCAATCTTGCCATTAACGTCACGACGGACGTTACGAACAGCTACGCGAGCTTCCTCAGCAATCTGAGAGCACTCTTTAGCAAGCTCACGACGGCGCTCCTCGGTTGGCATTGGGAAAGGAAGCCTGATAGCAGAGCCATCATTAGATGGAGTAATACCAAGGCTCAGAAGTCTCAATGGCCTTTCTCGATGCTCTTTAGAGCAGTCTTATCCCATGGCTCAACAAGCGCATAGATGCCTCAGGAACCTTGATAGCTGCAAGCTGAGAAATTGAGTTGGCTGGGCCATAGTAGTCTACCTTGATGCGATCAAGCGCATGTGGATTTGCACGACCAGTAATGAACACGACCAAAGTTATTCTTAAGTGCCTCGATGCACTTCTCCATAGACTGCTTAGCTTTATCAGAATGAACGCTCATTAGTCCTCCTCAACGACAGTAGTACCGACTTCTTCTCCGGAAATTGCCTTCATGAAAACGCCTTCAGACTGCATGTCAAATACAAGAATTGGCATCTTATTGTCTTTGCACAGCGCAATTGCTGCAGCGTCCATAACCTTAAGTTCTTTGGCGAGAACATCTTTGTAGGTGACAGTGTCAAACTTAACTGCATCTGCGTGGGTAACAGGATCGCAGTCGTAAATACCATCTACCTTTGTGGCCTTCATCAGAGCCTCTGCGCCAATCTCGCAAGCGCGAAGAGCTGCAGCAGTATCAGTGGTGAAGTAAGGCGTTACTGGTACCCGCAGCAAAAGATGACAATACGGCTCTTCTCAAGGTGCCCTAATAGCACGATCGGCGAATATAAGGCTCTGCAACCTGAGCCATGGAAATTGCACTCATAACACGGCAATCCATGCCATTGCGCTCAAAACAATCTTGGAGTGAGAGAGCGTTGATTACTGTTGCAAGCATGCCCATGTTATCGCCTTGAGCACGATCCATGCCAGCTGCTGCCTGAGAAACGCCTCTAAAGATGTTTCCGCCACCAACAACAATGGCAACCTGAACGCCAGACTCCCAGACAGGCTTAATTTCTTTAGCAAGCATTTCTGGAATTGAAGGGTCAATGCCAAAGGATTGCTCACCCATCAATGCTTCACCAGAAAGCTTTAAAAGTACTCTTTTGTATTTAGCTGAAGACAAAGCTTCCTCGCTCTCTCCGTTTGCCATAGTTGTAATACTTTTAACAAACGACACCGTAAGTTTTGCAGGAATCGCGTAAAAAGAGCCGGTTGAAGACAACCGGCTCAAAAATAATTGAAGTAAAAAGTCTTACTCTTCACCAAAAGCAAAACGCACGAAGCTGACAATCTTAACCTCGTCGTCAACCTTCTTGGAGAGCAGCTTTGCGTACTCAGAAATGGTCATATCTGGGTCCTTAACAAATGCCTGCTCAGTAAGGACATACTCCTTGTAGTACTTCTCGAGACGACCATAAGCCATCTTCTCCTGAATAGCCTCAGGCTTGCCAGACTCAGCAGCCTGTGCCTTATAAATGGAGAGTTCGTGATCAACGATGTCCTGTGGAACATCCTCACGGCGAGCAGCAACTGGAGCAGCTGCAGCTACCTGCATTGCAACGTCGTGTGCAAAGTTCTTGAAGTCCTGAGACTCAGCGGTCTCTGGCTTGTTGAACTCAAAGGTAACAATGTCAGCAAGCTTTCCACCAAGGTGGATGTAGCTAGCAAGAGCGCCGTTTGCAGCCCTCAACACGCTGGAAACGAAGAACACGCATGTTCTCGCCAATGTTGTGGATCTTATCGGTGATTGCCTCGTCAACGGTCTCGTCGCCATGCTTAGCAGCCTTGAGCTCCTCAACGTCAGCTGGGTTGCTCTCAACAACAACTGCAGCAAGATCGCCAGCAAAGCCCGTGAACTGTGGGTTTGTACCAACAAAGTCAGTCTCGCAGGAGAGCTCGAGGATTGCGCCAGTCTTGCCGTCTGGGCTGATGAAGGTAGCAATGGTGCCCTCGTTGGTGTCGCGGCCAGCGCGCTTAACTGCCTTAGCAACGCCCATAGTACGAAGAATATCTACTGCCTCTCAATATCGCCCTCAGCCTCGACGAGTGCCTTCTTGCACTCCATCATAGGAGAGCTGGTCATATCACGAAGCTGCTTAACAAGTGCTGCGGTACTTTCGCCATGTTTTTCCTCCCCAAAAATCTACTGAATAACTAAATTATTTGACCCTGTTGCTAAGAGTTACTCAGCAGCTGGGGTCTCGGACTCAGCGCCCATCTCTTCAGCAGAAATCTGCTCCTTGCCGCTACCTGCAAGAATTGCGTCTGCAGCAAGCTGGCACATAAGAGAAATGGAACGAATAGCATCGTCATTTGCAGGAATGCCGTAATCAACAACATCTGGATCAGAGTTGGTGTCAAGCAGGGAGACAACTGAATGTGAAGACGGTTTGCCTCACGGATTGCGTTCTCTTCACGCTTGGAATCAACAACAAAGAGAGCCTGTGGAAGAGAAGTCATATCACGGACGCCACTGAGGTTAAGCTGAAGCTTCAGAAGCTCCTTGTTCTTAAGAGCCTGCTCCTTCTTAGGAAGAGTTGCCATACGGCCATCCTCTACCATTGCCTCAAGCTCCTCAAGGCGCTTGATGCGGGAACGCATGGTGACAAAGTTGGTGAGCATACCGCCAAGCCAACGCTGGTTGATGTGAGGCATGTTTGCATCGAGCTGCCCTCAGTAGCGATTGGCCCTGAGCCTGCTTCTGGTACCGACGAAGAGAACGCGGCCACCCTTAGATGCAACATTCTTCAGGAAAGTGTAAGCAGCGTCTGCGCCAAGCATGGTCTGCTTAAGGTCAAGAATGTAAATACCGTTGCGCTCACCAAAGATGTATGGCTTTCATCTTAGGGTTCCAACGACGAGTCTGGTGACCATAGTGGCAACCAGCATCCAGAAGAGTCTGAATAGTAATCTTTGCAGCCATTTTTTACCTCCATTGGTTGTTCCTCCGTACGAGTTCAAGCCTTGTTAAAACCACCCAACACCTGGTTTAGCGTTAGGCACCACGGCAAACAAGTAGTCGTACGTGCGATTTTTGTGCTGTTTAGTAACAGCATGTTGTGCTTCTACACAACTTTTGAAAGTATAGCAGGAAAACAAGGGCTACGTCTATAAAGAATTTAGACCATAACCTCTACAAATACTGCGTAAATGCATCAAACTTCTTTGCGCAAGATATTTCGCAACAACGCTCAGCTTATTTTGATCTTGGATGAGCTGCTTTTGCTGCTTCTTTGAGCCTGTCAACTGACAAATGCGTATACACCTGTGTAGTTGAAAGTGATTCATGACCTAAAAGTTCTTGCACAACACGAAGATCTGCTCCACCACCAAGAAGTTCTGTGGCGTATGTATGTCTCATAGCGTGTGGCGAGAGTGAGCTATCTAGTCCTGCAGCCGTTAGAGACGACGAAAAAACCTTGCGCAAAGAGTCCGCGCTCATAGTATTTCCTCTTACGGAAATAAAAAGAGCCGAATGTGCACGGCCCGCTTTATCTTTCAACAAAAGCGTAGGCCGAGAAGAACTTAGGTACTTTTTAAGCCACTCGATAGCTGACTCATAGAGAGGAACGATTCGCTCTTTAGAACCTTTACCAAAGAGACGCACTGTTCCATTTTGCAAATCAACCTGTTCAAGCTTGAGAGACGCCACCTCAGAAATACGAGCTCCTGTTGCATACAAAAACTCAAGAAATGCTCTATCTCTAAGCCCTACCGCGGTTGAAACATCACATGATTCTAAAGCCTATTTACATCGGAATCAGTCATAGTATGTGGAAGATTTCGTGGCGCTCGAGGATTGCTCAGTGAAAGAGCTGGGTCTGTGGCAATCAGTTTTTCTCGCTGCATCCATTTGTAAAAACCACGCAACGCAGATAAATGCCTATTTAGTGTTTTTGCTGAATATTGAGCCTGTTTGAGATAGGCCAAATAGAGACGAAGGCTTCTGTGATCAACCCGAGTTACCGCAACACCTTCCCTACTACACCACTGCTCAAATGCCAAAAGATCAGTCTGATATGACCTTAGGGTATTCTCGGAAAGATTTCTGACCTTACTTAGATACTCAACAAATTGTTCAACGTGACTACCCTGCTCTTTTGAAATAGCCACGTTAATCACACTTCATACAATCAAAAAGTTCCTGACGAGAAGAGATGTAGTTATCAAAGTCATTATGAGCGCGCTCTGCCATCTTTTGACGGCGCTCGTCTTTTCTTTTGATATGCTCGTCCAGTGGCTCAAAAATTCCAAAATTAACATGCATGGGCTGATAATCTTTGGTGTTTGGGTTTGTTGCATAACCCACAAGAGAGCCAAACGAAGTGGTCAAAGGAAGCCTGACTTCCTCTTTGCCCAATAAACGAGCATACATGTTAAGCGCAGCAAGCAATCCAGATGCTATAGCCTCAACATAGCCTTCTGTACCCGTAATTTGACCTGCAAGAATAGTAGAAGTTCCCGGAATTCCAAATGAGCCGTCAAGCGCATGAGGAGAGTCAACAAAAGAGTTTCTGTGCATGACGCCGTAGCGAACAAACTCAGCGTTTTCCAACCCTGGGATGAGGGTAAATACGCGTTTTTGCTCTCCCCAGGTAAGATTTGTCTGAAAACCAACCAGATTAAATGCTGTCTTAGCTGCATTTTCTGCACGAAGCTGAACTGCTGCCCAGGGGCGTTTACCCGTTCTGGGGTCAATAAGTCCTACTGGCTTCAAAGCGCCAAATCTAATGGAATCATGTCCTGTTCTTGCTACTTCCTCAATAGGCTGACAAGCTTGGAACAAATCAGACTGCTCAAAATCGTGGCCAATAACACGTTTAGCTGAAAGTAACTCATCAACAAATGTGTCGTATTCCTCTTTATTCATGGGGCAATTGAGGTAATCACCAATTCCCAAGTCCTCATAACGAGATTGAGAGAATGCAATTGAATGGTCAATTGATTCATAAGACACAATAGGCGCTGCTGCATCAAAAAACGACATTCTGTTAGTTCCAACACGCTTAGAAATTGCTTCGTACAAGCTATCTGAGCACAGTGGTCCTGCAGCAATAACTGTTGGCTCATCAGATAACTTCCGTGACCTCTGCATGAGTTACCGAGATGTTTGGATGATTTCTGATCTGCTCAGTAACAGCCTTTGAAAAATCTTCTCTGTTGACCGCAAGAGCGCCGCCTGCAGGAACAGAGTTTTCTTCTGCAATACGAAGCAGAAAACTACCCATCTTTTTAAGCTCAGACTTTAAAATTCCAGCTGCAGAATCTACCTTAGTGGACTTCAGAGAGTTGGAGCAGACCAGCTCAGCAAACATATCTGTGTGGTGTGCTGGAGAAGAAACAACAGGGCGCTGCTCAATGAGCTCTACAGAAACACCACGTGAAGCAAGCTGTAAAGCACATTCGCTTCCAGCTAAACCAGCGCCAACTACAGTAACTTTTTGTGTCATTGTTCACCTATCACACACTACGAATCCAAATAAAACTCTTTAGAAGGAGTATACCTTCCATCCGGTAATCTTTTTACCATTCCACGAGCTTCATAATCAGTAAGAGAATTTAACACGGTAAGTACGTTTTCTGATAGCCTCCATGCAAGCTCTTCTGGTCTTGAAGGAGAAGCAATAAGTGCAGATAAAAGTGGTGTTAGCTTCTTATCTTGCTTCAATTGTTCCTGAACTAGGCAATCAAAATCTAATGAAATTGCAATGCCCAACGATGTCTCATCAGGAATAATTTGAGCCCCTTCAGAGATGAGTCTATTCGTACCAGCAGAAGCAGGAGAAAAGATAGACCCGGGTATTGCATAAATAGTTTTACCAAGAGAGTTAGCAAACTCAGCAGTACTCATGGTGCCTGAGCAAAGCCCCGCTTCCGTTACCAAGAGCACTTTACCTAATGCTGCAATGACCGCATTTCTTCTAGGAAAGGCATAACGTCTAGGAGGCGTTCCCCACCTGTCTAGAGAAATGACTGCTCCCCTTCCTTCTCGCGCTGCTTCAAAAAGCTCTGCAGAGGTAGTTGGATATGTCACATCCGCACCACAGCCTGCCACTACAACAGTCTTTCCACCAGCATTAAGAGAAGCCATACCAGCCATATAATCGCAGCCAAGAGCTCCGCCAGATACCACCACAATATTGTTATCAGCGGCGCATCTGCCAGCCATTTCTGCAATTGCCATGCCGTATGGGGTGGCCCTACGAGCCCCAATTACAGACATACAAGGTTGTTGCAAAACGCTTCTATCCCCCATTCCATAAATAATTTCAGGCGGATGGTTAAGCAGTAGCAATTCTTTTGGATAGTCCTCATCTTCTGATGAAATCTCCCATCTCTCCATTGCTACTCCAAAGAACGAGACCTATAGGCAACTGCCTCAGATACATCGTCTTTTGTTACCTTTTCATGGTGAGCAATATCTGCGATTGTCCGCGCAACTCTGCAAGTACGCGTTATTGCTCTACCTCCTAAATGAAGTCCTCGAGCAAATCTATGCAATAGTTGCAACGCTGATTCGTCAAAACTCTCCACGTACTTTTGACGAGAAGTACTTTCCACTTCACGGGTTTCTCGCCAAGAGGCAAAATCTCTACCAGAGATAACAAGAGAGCGCATGCCTGCTGAAGTAAGTCCTAGCTCTCCTTGAATAACTCGATCAGAAGAAGGACGAGCTACATCACACACAATATCTATTCGATCCATCAAAGGACCTCCAATTTTTGACTGATAGGTAGAAATCTTTCCTGGAGAGCACTTGCAAGTGTGCGTTTTGTCTCCAAAGTAACCACAGGGACAGGGATTAGCTGCAGCAATGAGCTGAAACTGAGAAGGAAACTTATAGATACCATCCACTCGCGCAAGACGTACATATCCATCTTCGATTGGCTGACGTAAAACCTGCAGCGTATTAGAAGCAAACTCGGGCAGCTCATCTAAAAAGAGCACACCTTTATGGGCAAGAGAAATTTCTCCTGGGATGACAGGTCTGCCACCTCCAATCATGCCTGCTACAGAAGCTGAATGATGAGGAGACCTAAAGGGCCGTACACCTGCTTGAATAGAATCTGTTTCACACCCCGCTACAGAATGTATGAGCAAAACCTCGTCGCGCTCTTCTTTAGAGAGTTCTGGGAGGATAGTTGGAATTCTTTTAGCAAGCATAGTTTTACCTGCACCTGGCGGGCCAATCATGAGCATCCCCAGGTTTCCTGTGGCTGCAATTACGATAGCTCGCTTGACTAATTCCTGGTCAATCACCTCTTCAAAGTCTAAATTCTCGCTGAGCATTGCTGTTTCAACAGTATGCTTATGCTGAACTAATGGCTTACAAAATGATTGATCTCTTAAACTCAAATTGAGCAATGATTGAATTCCTATGACGTGACTCCAGTCAGAACCAAACAAATTGCAATCTGAAGAGGATATTAGTTTCATTCCCAGTTTCTTAGCAAGCATTGCATACGCTGCCATACCTCTCACTGAAGAGATCTTGCCGTTTAATGAGAGTTCTCCAACAAACAGCCTGTTATGCACAATCTCTTGAGGAATCTGTCCAGTAGCTGCAAGAATAGCAACGGCTATAGGCAAATCAAATCCAGTACCTGTCTTTTTTATATCTGCAGGAGTCAAATTGATTGTTACCAGCAATCGAGGGATGGTAAATCCAGCGGCTTTTAGTGAGCAGCGCACACGAGAACGAGATTCCATAATGGATCCGTCGGGCATACCTACGATGGTTATTCCAGGAATGCCGCCTGAAATACCCACTTCCACATCTACAGGTATTGCCTCAATTCCTCTAAGAGTTGCGGTATGAACGCAAATGGTTGCCTGGCTCATTGCTCATCCCAGCTAAATGCCCCAATTAAATGCCTTAGGCTTGCTGTGCTTGGGGAGCTACCAGATTAATAGCAACAACATCAAATCTAATAGAGGTAAGTGCTGGATGAAGTGCTGCATACATAAGCGCAAGCGTTCTATATTTTTCCTGCTTTGCTCTATTTACAGCCAGCTCAGGCATGATGCTATCGTCTTTGTTCAAAATACGTCTAGTCTTTACCTCAACAAGCACAACGTTATCGCCATCTTGAGCAACAATATCAACCTCACCAATCTGACACGTCCAGTTAGTTTGGATAATTTTGTAGCCTCTTTTGATGAGGTATTTTGCTGCTATCTCCTCACCTTTCTCTCCAATTTGGCGAGAAGACATCTCTTCTAGCGGGATTCTTCCCTCTTGTGCGTCATCCTCTTCAGAAACCTTGTCCTGATCTTTTGATTGTTCCAGCGCAGCGGGATTCTCCTCTACCTCATTGGACGCAGAACCTTGATACTTGCTTGTGTCTTTCTTGCTCATAACTCTCCTTTCATAGTGGGAGAGTTCAGTTTGCAGGAGCACTTTGACACTAACTTGACTGCCGTCTGTCTAAACAGCGTAATGATTCTGACAAAAATAAAAAATTTGATATTACGGGCTTGCGGCTCTATAAAAAGCCCGTTCAATCCTCTTAGAATGAACGGGTCCCTGTTTGCGTCTGAAAGTTAATCTGATTGCTTAAATTGGATCTATTAAAACAGTCTTTGCGTCTTAACAAAGTTTCCACAAAACGACGCACGATGTATAGGAGAAAGTCCCATCTCACCAATAGCTTCAATGTGTTCAGCAGAGGCATATCCTTTACATTCTGCCAGGTGATAGCCGGGGGTACTCCTCGTCATAGGCCACCATAAGAGCATCTCTTGTTACCTTTGCCACAATTGAAGCGGCAGCAATAGAAGCAATGCGTGCATCACCCTTAACAAGAGTCTTTTCTTTGGGATGGATGTGCATGGGATTTCCATCAATCAAGACGCAGTCAGGCTCAATACCTGTGTTTTTGACAGCCTGAAGCATAGCGTCTCTTAAACACTGTGCCATGCCAACTTCATCGATTCTTTGAGGAGCAATATGAGCAATGCCAATTGCTGTAGCAACTTCTTGAATTTGTGCCGCTAGAATCTCTCGCTTTGTTGCGGTTAATTTTTTGGAATCGTTTAGTCCATAGATGATAGGATCCTCTGGCAAACATACCGCACAAACCGTTAAAGGACCAGCTACAGAACCTCTGCCCACCTCATCAACACCAACAACAAGTCCGCCCCCAGAAAGCTCCTTCTGAAAGCGATACATTTCTTCTACACGGGTCTTCTCGGCATGTTCTTTTTCAATGCGCTTTTTAGCTGATTCTAGAGCCTTGATAACCTGTTTACGGGGGTCCTCGCTATAACGAGCTATGAGTTCGTATACCTCAGTCTCTGGGGCATCGCTTAAACGAGCAAGTATATCTTTAGCAGAATCAGCCATGTTTTCTCCAAACCACACGACTATGGTACTAAAAAAGCCGCCCGGAGGCGGCTTTAAAGAGCATATGAAGTTGATTAGCGCTTCTCGCGAAGACGAGCAGCCTTACCAACACGATCGCGCAGGAAGTAGAGCTTAGCGCGGTGAACAACACCGTGGCGAAGAACCTCAAGCTTAGCAATCTTTGGTGAGTGAAGTGGGAAAGTACGCTCAACACCAATGCCAAAGCTAATCTTACGAACGGTAAAAGTCTCACGGGAACCCTCGCCGGAAAGACGAATGATGTCACCCTGGAAGACCTGCTCACGAGTACGGTCACCCTCGACAATGCGATAGTGAACCTTTACGTTGTCACCAACGCGGACCTCAGGAATGTCCTCGCGGATCTGCTGACGCTCAATAGCGCGAATGTAGTCCATTGTTTCCTCATCTCTAGAGGTGCCGACGCCCTTGCGAACGACACATAGTTAACACACAGACGGAAAGTATACGTGAATACTTTCCACTGTACAAGGGTTAGTTTGGATAAAACTTACTTTACATATCTCCTTTTACCCCAGGAACGAGGAAGGCGAAGATCTTCAAACACTCTGGTTGCATATCTATCGGTCATACCAGACACGTAATCTGCTACCTGAATTTCTGGATGATCGAAGTCATGACACTTATATTCTGCAGGAACCTCATCTAAATGGTTAACAAAGTAATCAAACAGCTCAATGATAAGGTCATATGCCTTGGGTTCTTCGTATTTTGCGTCTCCTGATGCGTACAGATTAGCAAACAGGAATGCCCTCATGGTCATCATAGCGCCCCACATGGAGTCGGTCATTTTAATATCGCCTACGCGAGAGCTCTCAGAGACAATATCGTGAACCATGTTTTCAATGCGCTCAGGTGAGCTATTTCCAAGAACCTCTCGAGCTTCAGTTGGGAGATACTCCTCCGAAAGAAGTCCTGCTCGTTTTGCGTCATCAATATCGTGCGTTACATACGCAATGCGGTCCGAAATGGCAACAATTCTTCCTTCTGCTGTTTCTGCACGTAGATTACCTGAGTGACATCTAATACCATCAATAACCTCATGAGAAAGATTAAGACCTTGTCCGTCTTTCTCCAGATACTCAACAATGCGAGCACTCTGCTGATTGTGGGCAAAAATATACTCATTTTCTGGAGCATCGGGGTCCATTCCCCTATACAGGCTAATGGCGTGCGAAAGCGCCTTCTCGCCAATATGACCAAACGGCGTATGACCTAAATCATGTCCAAGTGCAATTGCCTCAGTCAGGTCTTCGTTTAAGCCAAGAGGACGCGCAATTGAGCGTGCAATCTGCGAAACCTCAAGCGTATGAATAAGACGAGTCCTATAGTGGTCCCCTTCTGGGGCGAGAAAAACCTGTGTCTTATGAGCAAGTCTTCTGAAACTCTTACTATGCAAAATACGGTCTCTATCACACTGATAACAGGTACGGTACTGGTCAGGTTCCTCTGCAATCGCACGACCTTTACTTTGATCAGAAAAAGCCGCTTCAGGAGATAAGATTTGATGCTCGCGAGCTTCAAGATCTTCTCGTCTAATGGATAACATAGAACCTCCTTGTACCTGCATCTTTACCTCATAATAGCAGGATATTACTATCTAGCAAAAGAGGGCGACCGAAGCCGCCCTCTAGAGTTTGTTGCAGTGTGTCTAGAAGAAAACCTACTTAGTAGCAATCTTCTGTGGACCACCGTTAGCCTGAATCTTAGCCTGTGCTGCAGCAAGACGTGCAATTGGTACACGGTATGGTGAGCAGGAGACATAGTCAAGACCAAGGTTGTAGTACATGTGGATGGACTCTGGATCGCCACCAGTCTCACCGCAGACACCAATGGTGAGGTTAGGATTACCCTTACGGCCACCCTCAACGCCCATACGGACAAGCTCTGCGACACCCTTATCAAGGGTTGCAAATGGGTTGGTCTTAACAATCTTGCGCTCAAGATAGAGAGGCATGAATGCAGACTCAACGTCGTCACGAGAGAAGCCAAGGCAAGTCTGGGTGAGGTCGTTAGTACCGAAGGAGAAGAAGTCTGCGTGCTTAGCAATCTCCTCAGACATGATAGCTGCACGTGGAAGCTCGATCATGGTACCAACTGGGATGTTGAGCTCAACACCGTACTCGTCAGCAACCTGCTTGATGGTCTCCTCAACCTCTTCACGGACCTGGATGAGCTCCTCTTCGAAGCCAACCAGAGGAACCATGATCTCTGGGCGAGGGTCAAGACCAACGCGCTTGAGCTCTGCAGCTGCGCTTGCGATAGCACGAACCTGCATCACGTTGAGCTCTGGGTAGACAAGGCCAAGGCGGCAGCCACGGAGGCCGAGCATTGGGTTTGCCTCCTGGAAGGCGTCAAACTTAGCGAGAAGAGCACGCTTTGCAGCGGTGTCCTTACCCTGCTCCTCATCACGAGCAATCTCAACGTCAAGCTCACGTGGGGAATCAAGGAACTCGTGCAGAGGTGGGTCAAGAAGACGGACAACAACGTCTTTACCGTCCATTACCTTGAACATGCCAAGGAAGTCGCCCTTCTGAGCACGACCGAGCTGCTCAATAGCAAGCTGCTTAACGTCCTCAGAGTCTGCAAGAATGAAGTCCTGAATGAGGTGCTTACGCTCACCAAGGAACATGTGCTCAGTACGGTCAAGACCGATTGCCTCAGCGCCGTTATCAACGGAAGTCTGAGCATCTGCTGGGTTATCAGCGTTTGCACGTACGCCAATGACGCGACCACGAGACTCGTCAAGGCGGACCTCATCTGCCCATGCAAGGATGGTCTGGAGGTCACCAGAGAGCTCTGGCTGGACAAGCTCAACAGCACCAAGGATGACGTCACCAGTGGTACCGTCGATGGAGATAACATCGCCCTCGTTAACAACAAGGCCGGAATCAGCAACGGTGAAGCGCTTGTTTGCAGCGTCAATGCGAAGTGTATCAACACCGCAGACGCAAGGAGCGCCCATACCACGAGCAATAACAGCTGCGTGGCTGGTCTTGCCGCCGTGGGAAGTTAGGATGCCCTCTGCAGCAACCATGCCGTGGAGGTCATCTGGAGTAGTCTCCCAGCGGACAAGAATACAAGGCTTGCCTGCCTCTGCAAAAGCTTCAGCATCTGCAGAAGAGAAGACTGCAGCACCAACAGCTGCACCAGGAGAAGCGTTAAGACCCTTAGCAATGGTCTCATACTCAGCGTTAGGATCAAACTGTGGGTGCAGAAGCTGATCAAGCTGCTCAGGAGCAACACGAGAAACAGCCTGCTCCTTGGTAATACGACCCTCTTCGTACATCTGAATTGCAACCTTGAGTGCAGACAGAGCAGTACGCTTACCAACACGAGTCTGAAGCATCCAGAGCTTACCATTCTCAATGGTGAACTCGATGTCCATCATGTCTGCGTAGTGGTCCTCAAGAATCTCGAAGACGTGGAAGAGCTCCTCGCCTGCCTCCTTGAGTGCAGGAACCTTAACAAGGTCTGCAATAGGCTCAGTGTTACGAATACCAGCAACAACGTCCTCGCCCTGAGCGTTAATCAGGAAGTCACCGTAGCGCTCGTTGGTACCGTCTGCTGGGTTACGAGTAAATGCAACACCAGTTGCAGAAGTCTCACCCTTGTTTCCAAAGACCATGACCTGAACGTTGACAGCAGTACCAAGCTCATCTGGAATCTTGTTCTGCTTACGGTAAAGGATTGCGCGGTCGTTCATCCAAGAACCAAAGACTGCCTGCTCAGCAAGGCGGAGCTGGAGGTAAGGATCAGATGGGAAGACAGCGTAGCCATTCTTGGAGACCTCTGGGTGCTCCTTAACGTCAACGTTAGCAGCAAAGATGCCCTTGAACCAAGTTACAAGGTCACGAAGGTCATTTGCGTCCAGCTCTGTATCAAGCTTAACGCCCTTCTCGGCCTTCTTAGCAGCAATTGCATCCTCAAAGAGCTGTCCAGAGACGCCCATAACAACGCCTGAGAACATCTGAACAAAACGACGGTAAGAGTCCCAAGCAAAGCGCTCGTTACCAGTCTGCTTAATGAGGCCCTGAACGGACTCATCGTTAAGACCAAGGTTAAGAACAGTGTCCATCATGCCAGGCATGGAGAATGGAGCACCAGAACGGACGGAGACAAGCAGTGGATCTTCTGCATCGCCGAGCTTCTACCCATGCGCTCCTCAAGGGTAGCCATAGCTGCGTCAATCTCATCAGTGACGCCCTCAGGCCAGACGTTGCCATTGTTGGAATAAGCAACGCAAGTTTGGCAAGTAATTGAGAATCCTGGAGGTACAGGCAGACCAATCTTAGACATCTCTGCAAGGTTTGCTCCCTTGCCACCAACAATCCACTTTGCCTCTTCTACGGATGCGCCAGCGACCTCAGTAACATCGTTACCGGCGTGGTCCTTTCCGAAGCTGTAAACGTGCTTCTCGGACATAACACTCCAAACTCTCAAACTGTCACACGCAAAGCGTGCACCAACACGATTGAACGTAAAGACATCAAACCAAACAAAGTTGGTTCTATCCTCACATTCATAGTATGTTACCAACCTACGCGATTCATCTGAACAAAATAACGGTGAGCGGTCAATATCGACCGTTCACAGAATGATTTGTAAACTTATGGTTGCAAATTGTGAAATTCTCCATAAAGAAAATGAGCACCCAAAAAGGATGCTCATTTAACATTTTGATATTTTGAGGCGTCAGCACTCTCTTAGCGAGTAACTCCCTCAAAGAATGCGCCAATTGCGTGGCTTTGGCTCTTCGCCGGTAAGCGTAGAAATAACGTTTACCGCTGGTCCCAGAAGATCGATTGATGGGATGAGGCGCTGATCAAGCTCACGACGAATCTCTCTTCTGAGAGAGCCATCTGCAAAAGTGTGGAAGACTGCACGAGGGCGATTCTCATCTTCATGCTCGTTGAAGTATGCACGAACATCATCAACGCTATGAATGTTTGGAACCCTTACAATCTCTACGGATTCATCACCAAACTGAGCAGCAGCAGCCTTAACTACTGCGGCACCGGTCTCTCCACGAGAGTCTGACAAAACGTAGACGATAGGCAGACCATCACCAAGAGAGTTGTTATCAATGTCAAGTGCGCTCATGCTGTAACCCTTTCAGTCAAGTATTCAGAAAGATACAAACATTTATCAATCTAAGCGTACCCTACTTTTTGCGAGAAAGCACACTAATATCGGCGACATTACTAAATACCTGGGCAAACTTGTTCAAAGACGCAAACGATTTCGGCGAACGGTATCATTTTCATCCATGACAAGTACTTTGTCGAAGAAAATATCAATTGGCTCACGTAGCTGAGACAGCGCAGAAACAGCAGCAGCATAGTCTGCTCCAGCAAGAGCAGCAGCCACTTGCTTCTGGCCCTCTTCGCAGGCAGCGAGCAATGACATCTCTGGCTCAGTGAGAAGCTCTGTATCAACTTCTACACCAAGAGAGGCGTCACTGAGGTGAGCTGCACGTGCATAAGCAGTAGCAAGATCCTCAAAGAGTTCAGGCTCGTTCTGACGCGCTTCATCAAGTGCACGAGCACGCTGAAGGAACTCATCAGGATTGATAACACCAATTGCACTGACAGCCTCAATAGCATCTGCAGAGATCTTCTCGTCCTTTGCAATAGATGCAAGGCGACCAATAAAGTATTGCTCAACCTGAGACTGAACAGACTCGTCAACAACAAGACCCTGCTGGCGGTAGAGCTCCAGAGAGCTTGCAATGAGCTTCTTGAGGTCAAGGTTGGAGGTAGAACGAAGTAGCGCAATAACACCAATAGCCGCACGACGGACAGCATACGGATCGGAAGAGCCGGTTGGTGGCTCGTTGATAGCAAAGATGCCGCAGATGGTATCAAGCTTGTCAGCAATAGCTACAAAGCGACCAATCTGGCCACTTGGGAGCTCGTCGCCGGCAAAGCGAGGACGATAGTGCTCGCGAATTGCTGCAGCTACATCGCTCTTCTCGCCAGCTGCCTCTGCGTAGTAGCCACCCATAACGCCTTGCTGGCTGGTGAACTCGACAACTGCCTGGCTGACAAGGTCTGCCTTTGCAAGATGAGCGGCGCGAGCAGCAAGCTCTGCCTCTTCCTTGCTGGATGTCTCGTCGAGCGCAATCTCTGCAGCAAGAGCCTCCATACGCTGGGTCTTCTGCAGAACTGTGCCAAGCTTCTCCTGAAAGACAACGGTCTCAAGGCGCTGAGCAAACTCGTCAAGCGTGTGCTTTCAAGTCCTCCTCAAAGAAGAACTTAGCGTCGTCGAGGCGAGCACGAACAACGCGCTCGTTGCCGTCAATGACGCGCTCGGCGCAAGATGGGTCTGCATTAGAAACCACAATAAACTCGCGAGTCAGCTTACCCTCAGCGTCATAGATTGGGAAATAGCGCTGGTTGGAAAGCATGGACTCAGTAATAATCTCTGAAGGAACGTTAAGGAATTCTTCGTCAAAGGTACCCACAAGAACCTGAGGCCACTCAGTTAGGTTGATGACCTCTCAAAGACCTTTCTGGCATATCAACGTGAGATCCTGGACGAGCAGCCTCAACCTCTTTAATGCCAGCGAGAATAACGTCTTTTGCGCTGCTCCTGAAGCAAAAACACCAGCGTTTTTTGAGAACCTGCTCATAGTCAGCTGGACTTGCTACCTCATGGTAACCAGGACCAAGAACACGGTGGCCCTGGGTGGTGTTTGAGCTAGTTACATCAGCGTACGTAACAGGAACAATCTCTGAACCAAAGAGGACGCAAAGCCAACGAACAGGGCGAACATAGCGCTCGTGGAAAGAGCCCCCAGCGCTGGCTGCGAGGCCAGTCAAGAGCAGCAATCCAAGAAGTTGCCAGCTCAGAGAGGATCTTTTGTAGCAGGAACTGAAGGAATATTGAGCTCCGCAAAAACGTACTCGTGACCATCGGTATCTACACGGCGAGTCAGTGCATCAGCGTTTACACCGCACTTGCGAGCAAATCCCTCAGCAGCCTTGGTTGGATTGCCCTCTGCATCAAAAGCAATCTCTGCCTTAGGACCACGCTTGACCTCGGAAATCTCTTCTGTAGCCTCAGCAACGTCCTTTACATAGGCAGTTAAACGACGAGGTGTCGAGAGGATCTTAACCTCTCCAAATGACAAACCAGAGTCTTTAAGTCCGGAAACGACAAGCTTATTGAACTGAGCAATAGCTTTCTGCAATGGAGCAGAAGGCATCTCTTCAGAACCAATCTCAAAAAGGAAGTCTCTAACCTCAGCCATTTAAGCCACCTCCTCCTGAGTAGTTGCTGCAGGTGCTTTCTTAGAAGCAACCTCCTCCAAATACGATTCGCAGCATGCCTTAGCAACGGTGCGAACGCGAAGAATATAGTTAGCTCTCTCAACAGCAGAAAGAGCACCACGAGAGTCAAGTAGGTTGAATGCATGGCTGCACTTCATAACGCAGTCATACGCAGGTAGTGGAAGCTTGCGCTCAAGGCAGCTGTGGCACTCCGCCTCATACTCATCGAACTTCTCGCGCATAAGCTCAATGTTGGCTACCTCAAAGTTATAAGTTGAGAACTCACGCTCGTTCTCCAAAAATACCTGGCCGTACGTCATTGGCGTGCCATCTGGCAGGTAACTCCATACCAGGTCATAGACGGAATCTACACCCTGAGCATACATAGCAATACGCTCAAGACCATAGGTAATCTCAACAGGAACTGGGTCTCACCTCAATACCGCCTACCCTGCTGGAAGTACGTGAACTGAGTAACCTCCATGCCGTTGAGCCAAACCTCCCAGCCAAGACCCCAAGCACCAAGCGTTGGGCTCTCCCAGTCGTCCTCAACAAAGCGAACGTCGTGATCTTTTGGATCAAGGCCAATAGCGGCAAGTGAACCAAGATAGAGATCTTGAGAGTCTGCAGGAGATGGCTTGAGCAAGACCTGGAACTGATAGTAATGCTGCAAGCGGTTGGGATTCTCGCCATAGCGTCCATCAGCAGGACGACGACAAGGCTGTGGATAGCAGGTACGCCAGGCATCGGGGCCAAGTGAGCGCAGGATAGTTGCAGTGTGGAAGGTACCGGCACCTACCTCAGAGTCATATGGCTGCATGACCGTGCAGCCTTTTTTTCTGCCCAATAGTGTTCAAGGGTCAAAAATCATATCTTGAAACGTAAGTGGTGTTGCGCCCATGATGTTCTTTTTCTCTCAAATGTCCGACGTAAGTACTATAGCCCGCGAGCATGGTCAAAGGGCCAGAAAAATAAACATTGCCTTTAGAGGTCACGGTAGAAACCGCAACAGCTCCAAAATATCTGAATCCAGCGAGTTTGTTCTGTTGTCCCCATAACAAAAAAATATGACCTGCAGGAACAGTATACGGATAATTCTGAATTACGGCACCGTTGCGATCCGCAAAGAGAATAGTTGGCTTTGCCTTCAGTGTAAGGCTCGTCCATAAGCTGACCGTCAACATACACAGCACCGTCGCGCAAATCTACTGTTTGACCTGCTGTAGCAATGACGCGCTTTAACTAAAAGCGTATCGGGATTCTGAGGACTGGTGAAGGTAACCACATCACCCTGCTTGCGGAGTACCGCCAAATCGATAGGTAAGTTTCTCTCCTACCAAACGATCCCCAGCTGGATGGTATTGAGCATGGACCCTGTTGGAACCTCATATACCCTCAGCGACAAACGTTCTAATAAAAACGCCAGCGCAACAGCAACTGCAACAATTACCAGGTATTCAAAAAAATTTCAAGTACTTTGAATGTCCACTACTCATCGTCATCACCAGATTGCTGATCGAGCTCTGCTAAATATGCTCTGTCCTTCTCTGTGAGCTGAGCGCTCTCTAAAAGGTCTGGACGCCATGCACGCGTGCGAGCAAGTGCGGATTGTCGTCTCCAGATTGCTACCGCTCCGTGGTCTCCAGATAGAAGCACAGACGGAACTTCTCGCCCCTCAAAGTTTGCTGGTCGCGTGTACTGAGCATACTCGAGAAGGCCATCGTCAGAAAAAGACTCATCCTGCGAGCTCATCTCATCGCCAAGCGCACCGGGAAGCAGGCGCACAACCGAGTCAATCACGGTAAGCGCAGGCAACTCTCCGCCCGTCAGAACGTAATCTCCCATAGAAATAACGTCATCTGCCAGCTCATAGACGCGCTCATCCATGCCCTCGTAACGGCCGCAAACAAATAAAATGCGCTCTTTTTGAGCAAATTCTTGAGCAATAGCCTGAGAATACGGTCTACCAACTGGCGAGAAAAACACCACGTGGGGCTTGGCGTCAGCCTGACCAGAAATTTCTTGAACTGCCTCAAAAATAGGAGCAGGCTTCATAAGCATGCCTTGCCCGCCACCAAAAGGAGCGTCATCTACTGTACGGTGCCTATCATGTGTCCAGTCACGCAAGTCATGCGCATAGAACTCAAAAATGTTTGCTTTTTGAGCCCTGCCCATAATAGAAGCATTTAAATAGGGCGAGAAGACCTCAGGAAATACTGAGAGCGTTTCTAGACGCATGCTACTCACCCTAACCCTAAGAAGACCCTGAGGAATTGAGACGGTAATGGGACCCTCAGCTGGAGCTTCTTTTGATAAATTCATCAACAGCAGGCATCATTACCTGACCAAAAGGTCCCTCAATTACCCACACATTTTGTGTAGGTCCAACAAGAACTTCTGTAATTTCACCCAGAAAACCATGTTCTGTATCACGTACTTCTCTACCCACAAGTAGAGAAACATTGACCAGACCAAAGTTTTCTGGAAGACAATCTTCTTCTACCAGAAGCGTTTTACCCACAAGCTCTTCTGCATCAGAGATGGTAGTTACATCTTCAAAAGTGACAAGACTACCTTTCTCTATCATCTGACCCAACAGAAACAACTGAGAACCTCTAGGGTCCCTTAAGCGCAGGCGGAACAGGAACAACTGTCATGCCTTCAGCTATAAGAGAAGGAAGGCTGTGAACGGGAACCGTCACAACCTCCCCTCTTTTACCATGCGTTTTAACAATTTGAGCAATTGCTCGCCAGTGTTTACGCAAAATTAGCCTACAACCTCGACATCAACAGAGGTGCCAACACGCTGGCCAAGAGCACGAGCCAAAGTACGAATAGCCTTAATGGTTCTACCCTTGCGGCCGATGACACGTCCAGCGTCTTCCCTCAGAGCAAGAAACCTCAATCAAGGCTCCATCCTCGCGATCGGTGACGTCGAGTGCAACAGCATCTTCATTATCGACAAGACCACAAACGATGTACTCAACAAGATCAGCAACCTTGTCAGAAGGGCATCTCCTGAATGTCCCTGATCGACAGCGTCTCACCCTCAGTGGGCTCTGTGAATTCAGACACGATTTACTCAGCCTCTGGAGCCTCGGACCTCAGCAGCAGCTGCGGCAGCAGCTCAGCAGCGGCTCAGCAGCAGCCTCTGCAGCTGCAGCAGCCTTTGCCTGTGCCTTCTTGGAGAGCTTGGTCTTCTTCTGCAACTGGAGCACCAGTACGAGCGATCTCAATGAGGTGAGAAACTGCGCTTGTTGGCTGAGCGCCCTTTGTTACCCACTCATCAACCCTTCTCGAGGTTGATATCAATCGTCTTTGGGCTAGTCAGTGGGTTATAACGACCGACTTCTTCAATGTAACGACCATCGCGAGGCATACGACCATCAGCGACAACTACGCGATAGTACGGACGCTTCTGGCACCGTGACGGGCCAGACGAATCTTAACTGCCAATGAAAAACTCCTCCATACGAGCGGTGCCTCGGATGTTAGATGGGCTGCACCGCAAAAGCCACAAATCGGGTTACAAGTGTACAACAACGCATTAACCTCGAAAAGTATAAATTTGCTCTCTTCAAAAAGTACTCGTAATTTGTTTATGAAACACTTGTTCTATTTGTACAAAAAGTATACACTATTTCTATGGAAACATCAAAAGACATATCAGATAAAAACGCACGTAAATCGTGTAATTTTGAGTGGCATGGTAAAGCCATTGGGCTTCTTGACCTTGATGCGTTCTTTGCGTCTGTAGAACAACTTGATCATCCTGAGTGGCGCGGAAACCAGTAATTGTTGGAGGCTCACCCCACAAACGAGGCGTTGTTTCAACCGCCTCTTATGAAGCAAGGAAGTTTGGCGTTCATTCTGCCATGCCTTCAGCTACTGCAGTAAGGCTCTGTCCGCAAGCAATTTGGACTCCAGGACGCTATGACAGATACTCTGAAATGAGTGCTCTTGTTATGGGTTTTCTCAAAGATGAGACTCCCCTTGTTGAGCAGGTTTCTATTGATGAGGCATTTTTTGATATCACTCCAGGCAGATTCTCTAAAGAAAATCCTTTGGAGATCTGTAAGCGCATACAAAAGAAAGTTGCTGCGCTAGGCGTTACCTGTTCCATTGGCCTGGGAACAAACAAGACAATTGCTAAGATTGCCTCTGAGCAAGAAAAGCCTCGCGGTCTTACTGCGGTGTTTCCTGGCACAGAAGGCCGCTTTCTAGCACCGCTACCTATTGAGGCCATGAGCGGTATTGGTCCTGCTATGGCAAAGGTGCTTCATCAACAAGGAATCAGAACGCTTGGAGAGCTTTCAAGAGCGGATGCAACATACCTAACTTCCCTTGTTGGCAATACAGCTTCAAAGATGATTTTGCGCGCGCAAGGAAAAGAAGTCTCAGAAGTTCATGAAGCTGCCCAGCCTCGTGACGTTAAGTCTGTTTCTAACGAGAGAACCTTTGAAACAGATTTGTTTGATAAACAAGAAATAGAAGAAGCCATCAGACATATTTCTGGTGTTGTAGGCAGACGTCTTCGCCGCAAACAGTTACAAGGTTATACCGTAACGCTTAAGGTAAAAGCCTCTGCAACAGAGTCTCATACCGCTCAAAAAAGAATGTCTACTCCAACTGACGATGAGCACCTCTTTGCAGAGATTGCCGTTGGCCTTCTTTCATCCATTTGGAAAGAAGGTCAGCCAGTAAGACTGCTTGGCGTTGGCATTAGCGCATTTTCAGATGAGAGCATGCCAAAACCAGTGCAAACGTCTCTTTTGATCAATTTGATGACACGTTTGACGCCGCAGTCTCTGGACCCACAACAAAAAGAAACCTCGAGTGACTTACGTCATTCTCCGAGGTAACCGATAAACTCAAAGATAAATTTGGCGCTGATGCTGTGCAGTATGGTAGAGACCTACGCTTTGAGCATCGCGTCTCAGACACTATGCCTACAGGCAAAAACGAACAAATCTAGTACACCAGCACTACTCAGTAGGATCAGCAGATTCTGGAAGATTGTCTACCAGATCATCCTCAGAAAGCTCAAAAGCTGGAGCCAAAGCATCCTCTGGAAGATCGGCATAAGGAATCTCAGAAGTCATAGCACCCTCAATATCCAGCTCTACACGAGGAGCGTCTGCCCAAAGTCGCTCAAGACGATAGTAAGACCTTACCTCAGGCTGGAATACATGAACAACAACTGAACCGTAATCAATAAGAATCCAATCAAGACCGTCACGGCCTCAGTAGAAATTGGACGAATGCCGCAGTTTGCCGTGACCTTCTCGCGAACTTCATCAACAATAGCGTCAGCCAAACGAGCATTTCCACCAGTGCAGATAACAAAGTAATCGCAGACGTCACTGAGACCAGTAAGGTCTAGTACAAGAATATCTTCAGCTTTCTTTTGATCTGCAGCAATTGCAGCAGTCTTTGCAAGCTCAAGTGAAGTTACAGCCATGAATTTCTCCGTTTTCTCATGTAGCCAAGCTACTTAGATGTCTTCTCAATCATCTCATTGTATAGGGCAATTGAGTTTGGATACAAATAACTCCTTGATGAAATCACATACATCATAACGCTACAAAACGCCGTCTCATAAAGCTCATCGAGAGAACCGCCACGTAAATATACGTTTCTTGCTTCTTCGACCGATGTAAAGTTTGGACGCAGAGGCTCAATAAGATCAGCTACATACAAGATTTTGTCTAGCTGGCTCATCTGACGGTCGCCCGCAGTGTGCTTTTGAATGGCGCTGAGAATCTGCTCAGAAAGCCAGGGATAGATGGCTGGTAGCGTTTTTGCGGCGAGAGGACCATGTAAGAGTCCAACAATTTTCTGGTAAGGAGCTTCTGTCTGGATACGAAAGCGCTCTGCCAGTTCAATGGTTTCTGCGTCAGGAAGAAGTTTCTCCCAATCATGCAAAATACCTGCAACGCGAGCGCTCAACATATCTGCACCATAGACCTGCGCGAGGGTTTCTGCACAATGTCCAACAGAAATAGAGTGCGCAAAACGCTTAGGGTTCTTGTGGTACATATGAGACTTCAGATCAGACTCAAGCTGATCAATGAGCGCCTGTTGTTCTGCGGTATAGACAATATCTTTTGCTATAAGTGTTCTTTCCATTATGTCCTACAAAATATTGACTCAAGCCTAATCTCTACCTGTTTGACACTGCCTTTTACTGGCGCATGTCAATCTGAGCAGCGGGTCGCTTTGGCTTGACCACTTAATTGAGCGGTGTTGTATCAGCGCCATAAAGGCCATGCTTATGAATATAGCCCGTAACTGAATCAGGAGTCAGATATCTGAGGCTCTGACCTTTTTGAACTCTGCTGCGCAAGTAGCTTGATGAGATTGCTAGTGCGGGAACCTCAAGATAGGTTACCTTGAATTCATACGGTGAGTCTGCAATAACCTTTTGAGCACGACTCAGCTCATAGCCAGGACGCGTTGCAGCAACAAAGTGAGCAAGCTCAGCTACGGTCTGTGCATCTTTCCAGGTGACAATATCAGCAATTGCATCTGCACCAGTAATAAAGAAAAATTCAACGTTAGAGGGATATACCTTACGCAGTCTTCTGAGCGTATCAGCGGTGTAAGTGATGCCTCATAATCCACCTCAAAACGAGAAGCAACAAAATGAGGATTATCCGAGGTTGCCAGAAGCGTCATTGAGTAACGGTCTTCTCCCCTGGTAACTCCCTTATTTTGTTTGAACGCAGGGCGACCAGCAGGCATAAAGACAACCACATCAAGATTGAGGTCATCATATGCCTGTTCTGCAGCTACCAGATGGCCATTATGAATGGGGTCAAAAGTTCCACCCATGATTCCCAGACGATAGGTGCGGTTTTTATCCTGTCCCAAACGAGGCAGGCCAGGATGCATGTTATTTAAGACGTCGGCTGCCATACTCTACTCAGTTTCTGAAGAAGCACCAGCTACTTGAGACGGATCAGATGAAGCCTCTTCAAACTCAACATCTTCGAATTGCTGATCTGAGGAGTCCTCATCAGGAATCTCTATACCATCTGTATTTGGTTTATTTGGATCCTCATAGGTAAAGGTGAGCTCAAGAATGCGAATCTCATCGCCGTCAACTGCACCAGCCTTTGCCAGCTGTACTTCAAGACCCATACGATCAAGACGACGCTGTAGATATGCCACAGCCTCATCATTGTCCCAATCGGTCTGAATAACCATACGCTCAATCTGACCGCCGGAGACACGCCACGCATGACGCTCTTCTCGCTCAATGCGAAGTTTGTTGTCACGACGAAGACGCTGGTTCTCCCAAGCCTCACTGCGGTCAACCGTTGGCGTAGTAATGGCAATTTCTTTACGGAGCTCCGCTACCTCTGCGGCGCAGGTAGTAACAAAATCATCAAGATTTAAACCAGTTACCGTAGAGATAGCAAAGAAAGTCCTGCCATCTGCCTCTGCAGCTTTTCTGAGCGCCTCGATGGCATCTTCTGTACCAGGCATATCGCATTTGTTTGCAACCACAATCTGAGGACGATTAGCGAGCTTTGAAGCGTAAGCCTTGAGCTCCTCATTAATAGCGTGATAGTCCTCTACTGGGTCTCTGCCTTCATAGCCACCGGTAACATCGACCATATGGACAATAAGCGCTGTGCGCTCAATATGACGAAGGAATTGATGACCAAGGCCCTTACCTTCTGAGGCACCCTCGATAAGACCGGGAACGTCTGCACAGACAAATGACTGACCGTTCTGTGCGCGAACAACACCCAAGTTTGGAACAAGGGTGGTAAAAGGATAGTCAGCAATCTTTGGACGAGCAGCACTGATACGTGCAATAAGAGAGCTCTTACCAACAGAAGGCATGCCAACCAGAGCTACATCTGCCATGAGCTTCATCTCTAGCTCAATCCAGTGCTCTTGGGCTGGCTCGCCCTTCTCGGCAAATGCTGGTGCACGCCTCACTGAGGTGACAAAGTGAATGTTACCGCGGCCACCATTGCCACCAGGAGCAACAACTACCTGCTCACCGGGTGAAGTAAGATCGGCAATCTCGTAGAGAGGCTCTTGCGTTTCTGGATCAAGCTCACGCACAACGGTACCCAGAGGCACCTTGAGCAGCAAATCCTGTCCGTCAGAACCATGACGGCGAGCACCCTTACCGTGGGTACCACGCTCGGCCTTAAAGTGATGCTTGTAGCGGTAATCAATCAGAGACGAAAGCTGCGCGTCTGCAACAATGACAACATTGCCGCCGTGACCGCCATCACCACCGTCAGGACCGCCTTTTGGAACATATGCTTCGCGGCGGAAAGACATGCAGCCTGCACCGCCGTCTCCACCTTTAACGTTAATGTGACAAAGATCAGTGAAAGTTTCCACGTGTCCTCCTTCTAATACCTTAATGTTACGGCATTTACCAGCGAAGCACAGTGAAAACGCGAGAAGTTCTTATGAGAACACGAGGATAACAACAATTACTGCAACACCAAAAATCATCAAAGCAAAGTCTGATGGAGCCAAAGGATAGCGTTTAAATGCAGATGAAGCGTTCTTAAATAGAAACCTCGTTGCTCAGCTGCAAGTGCCGAAGCATCAGCTTTTTTAACGGAACTTACCAACAAAGGAACAATCAAAGGCATGGTGAGCTGGAGCTTCTTAATTGGATTTTTGGTATCAAACTCAACGCCACGAGCCATCTGAGCCTCCATAATATGGTTCATCTCGGAAGCAAAGACAGGCACAAAACGCAAAACCGTTGCAATGGTAAACGCATAAGGATAAGGAACATGCGCAACTTCTACCAGCGCATTCATGAGGTCTTCTACGCGCATAAGCGAGAGCATAGAAAGCAGCGGCAGTGCCAGCGCAATTGTTTTTAGGGCAACGTTAAAGCCGCGCTCCAAACCACCTACCGTGATGAATAAAAAGAGCGTTTGACCAGCAGGGGCAACAAGCGTCTGTACAACGCACAAGATAAGACCTAAGACAGCAAAGCCAAATACCAGCTTAAAAGTCTTCTGAGCATTCTGTGAGACAACTCCCACGCAAATAGTGAGCGCGAGCACTGCAAGCACCTCAAGCGTTCCTTGGGCGGCAAAGGCGGCCACAAAGAGCTCAAGCGCAAACACAAGCTTGGCCACAGGATTTGCCTTATGAAGGAAGCTTGTTCCTTCGGTGTAATCAATAACACTACCCACGAGGAGCCTCCTTACCATTAAGCGTAGCTGCAATACGAGCAATCTCAAACTGATGCTGCAATGCGTCAAGCACCTCTGAAGCACTGCTAAGCCCAGTAAATGATGAATCCACGCGCGCACCCGCAAGCTTTGACAGCTGAATCATCTGAGGAGCCTCAACATACGCTTCCTTCAAAACCTCATCTGTCGAGAAGATCTGTGTAACTTCCCCATCATCTAACACGCTGCCATGCGCCATAACGACAATTCTTGTGGCAAAGTCCAGCACAACCTCCATGTCATGACAGACCATAAGAACTGCACAGCCCTTCTCGCACAGCGATTTGACCATATTCATGACCTGCATGCACTCTTTGTAATCCAGACCCGAAGTTGGCTCATCAAGCACAAGAATATCTGGCTCGCAGGCAACCACAGAGGCAAGCGCAACCATCTGTCGCTGTCCGCGAGAAAGCATAAACGGCGACGCGTCCGCATCAAGCCCCATGCGATCAATTACTTCAAGCGCTTTCTTGCGCGCATCTTCTGCAGACGCAGCCTTGAGCTCAAGACCAAACGCAATCTCCTCAAGGACACTCTCTTTGCAAATCTGATAATCGGGATTTTGGAACAGCGTTGAGACATGCTGGGCAATCTGCGACGTCTTCCAATCCCTTGCACGAAGAACCCTTAATATGAATGTCTCCCGATCGAGGACGCAACAGGCCATTTACCAGCTTAGTTAGAGTTGTTTTACCTGCACCGTTTTGACCGACAAGTGCCACAAGCTCGCCAGGGATGCAGCTGAGGGAGACGCGCTCAACGCCATCAGTACTGCCCTGATATTTAAAGGTGGCGTCGATAACGTCAAGAACAGACTGAGTGCTTGGCTGGTCAGCGTCTTGAAGAACACCAATTCTGCCAAAAGGCCCGCTCGATTCAGCAATCACAGGGCCATCTATTTTTGGAAGATACGTCTCCCCTGCTAACTCAACGTCATTAGTAGCTAATGGTTCAGAGTCCTCTGTAAGAGAAATACTGCGATGCTGGAGAGCACCTACACAGCACGCAAGCTGCTTGGCGGCTGACTGAACTGACAACGCAGTTTCATCGCAGACAGCTCTGTTAGCCTCAGATAACAAGTGAGCATACTCAGACTGATGAGAGAGCTCATGGACGCCCTTTGAGACGCGCACGCAACGAGGAACATCAACGCCAACCTCTTGCAGTAAATCTACCTGAGAGAAACACTTCCTCACCGCTACCGTATGCACAAATGGAGCCCTTGTCCATAACGGCAATCTTTGAGCAATACTTAGCGAGAAGACCCACTTTTTGCTCAATTACCACAACCGTAATGCCTTTGGTTTTGTTGAGCTCTGAAAGGGTCTGGAAGATTAACTCGGACGACGTTGGGT
>BNJU01000697.1_pt1 | contig 57610 bp, 81 predicted proteins | sample 8539281 | NCBI WGS metagenome assembly BNJU01 (sample SAMD00202456, study PRJDB9452) | human saliva metagenome | isolation source: human saliva | place: Japan
GCTTTTCTCGTTCTTTTATCATCATATGTTCCAATCTACAGATTTTTATTGGTTATATGTATGCTTCCTAACTCTATAATATCAAGTATAATATATTTTTATTTTTAATAAATACTTATACTGTTTTATATTTATTATAATTACTTTTTATATTATTGTAACTGATTGTACTTGATTATTTGGGAGGATAAGTATATGAAAAAGTAAATCAATTCTTTTTCAGTGGCAGGTATGGGTCTGTTTTTGTTTTCTCTTAGTGTCTTCACATCCCTTGCCGGCTGTTCAAGTGCCGGTAGAACTTATGAAGCGACGCAAATCCGCTTTTTGACGAAATAATGATGCAGGCAAGACGGTTGAACATTATTCCCCTAATATCGGCTATATACAGAAGAATACCTTGGCAGATTCTATAAAACCGGAAATGTCTGAAAATATGAAATTTGCTTCTGCCGTCACAGAAACCGGAATGTTACTTCGTGATTCAGAGTACAAGGAAGTTCCAAGACATGAAAAGTATACTGTCATTTGCTGATTCCATATCTGATATCAAATCTGATGAAAGCAAGGCTGAGTTTGTAGAGCTTGTAAAAAGATGGTGATATGCCGAGTCAGATAAATAATTATGGCAAACAGAGTATATCTTCTGCTTGCTTTTATTTGTATCAAATTTTAAAATACCAGTTTTGATTTCCGGCATTTTAACTTGTATTATTTTATATATTCAACTTTGTAGTAAAATTTCTCCTCACAGCTGTCAAGTGAATCGCCTTTTATCATCTTTGTTACTATATCCATCGTTTTCATCTTTCGCCTAATCTGTGCTTGGAGGATGAACATACTTGATATCTCTGACAGTCTTCAATACTGATCTATTGTTACCTCATCAATATCTGAGTCCTCAAATCTCCTGTCACATATCCATCCTATTGCCAAAATACAGCTTGTCAGTGCCTCTTCACTCAGCTTTCCCGCTATTATGATATTGCACATCTGCTTTACTATCTTGCCTCTTGCACTTGACAGTATCTCGTGACTCGGACTTTCTGTAGATATTCCTATAGCATGGCACTGAATTGAATATTGTTGCCCATACCCTTTTAAGCTTTTCTTGACATCAGCCTCTAAACTCATCCTGAATCCATTGCAGATCCGACCTTGTCTTTGCATAAGTATAAAGACAAGCCTGCACATATTCAGTTACTATGCAAAACGGATAATTTACTAAGTTGATCCATACGCCACACATACTTCAAAAGTATATAGGCTGAATATTTGTAGAAATCTTAGGTCCTCGCAATGGAAAAACCGCTGATCTCCACCCTATTTGACTCATACAAAGCTTTAGCTTTCTTCTTTCATCATCACTCCATGATGAATCAATCTTTCTTTGTAATGATAAACAATCTCTTTCTCGCCTCTTCAAGTGTGCGTTTTTAGTGCATCCAAGTATAACCTCTGCAAATTCTTCCTTATTACGCATTACAAAATACTCATACCGTGAGTGAAAATCCTCTTTGACGATTGCTTTTTCTAATTTATTTCTACATTTTTCATAGTTTTGACATGAGTTAGAGCATATTGTTGATTTCCTCCTTCGGTGCAATATACTGCAGTTCGGTGTCATAATCTTGATCCGACTCCTGATTGTTCACTGCTGTCAATAGTGATCTCAGTGTAGCCCTCCTCAAGCTTTTGATTTACCGCAAGGTCTTTGCTGGTCCATAGCTTTCATAGCCTGACTTATTCTTACCCATATGTATCTTACATGCCACATAAGCACCGTTATAATATTTTTGATTACAGATATTGCCGTTTGCAATAGTTCTATATGTTCCGTCCAAATTTTTGCTCTTTATAGGGTATTGCAATCAATCTTTTGACCCGGCTCCACACCTAAAACCAGTTCATAGTATTTGAAAGATATGGAGCTTGGCACCCGTCGGAATAACTCATATGAACCGCACCGTTTTTACTCCAAGATACAGGCAGTCATTTAAGATGTTGTCACCTCTATAGCTACCTGAGACAGTTGTATTATCCTGTTTTTAGTAGATGATGCTGCGTTTGCCTCATTTCCAAGCATCTCATATCATCAGCATCTCATCATATTCAAATAATAATGATATGCAGGCGCCTTTACTACCGCCTGATCCGGATCAAGTGCAACAATAGGTTCAAACCCGAAAAATTCCTTCAATCTGTCTGTGACCATATAAATTTAGACATTCCACCGTTTACAATTACCGCATCTACCGATATATCGCTGACTTCAAGCTTTCTGAAGCCTTTTGTCAGAACATCAAGTATCGGATAAATGATATTCTTTGTATTCTTTATACTGTCAATTATTTTATAATCTTCATATCTGATATCTGTTCCCATAAATACCGACAATATATCTTCCACTTCTTTTTGTGTAAATGTATCATCATAGGAGTAGCCTATGCCACCCATATTTCCACCTGTTGAAATCTCTATATCTTCATCAGGATCATCCCATCCGGAATCATAATCATCACACATCTTTCATTTTAACTCAAGCTTTTAAGTGTTCCGCATATACCAAAGACGCGGCATTATAACCTTATTTCTTTCTTTAATTTGCTTACAACATCAGGGTGACTGCCTGTATTGTTTCAGATATCTTTCATACATTGCCTTTGCAATCACCTCATCAAAATCATCACCACCAAGAAGAGTATATCTGTTGGTGGCTATCTCATCTACTTTTAATATATCTTTATTATCTTCTCTCCTTTTTATCTCATCATAGTGATATCAAGTGTACCGCCACCCAGATCAAATACCAATACTCTCTTTTTCACTAAGATCCAGGATATGATTTGAAATTTCACCGTTGTGAACCTGATTTATCAAATCATAAATCACCGCATTCGGCTCTGACAACGTACCGCTCTCTCAGTACCGTCATCATTTTTCACCTTTATACCTGCAAGTTCCGCCGCATCTCTTGTAGCCTTACACATAGCGGAATCAAAGTTTGCAGGCACTGTAATCACCGCATCCTTGATATCCATCTATAGATCTTGGACGCCTCTCTTAGTAAATGCTTTAAAATCCTTGCTGAAATCTCTGCCGGAGTCTTATCCGGAATATCCGGCGAAAGTCCTTCCGCCGGTGACCTGCCCATCTGACTTTTTATAGACTTTGCCTGCAGATGCGGGCGCAAAGGATATTGCATCTTGCAAAATCTCCCTAAAGCGGCTCATAGTTTTTCTCCTGTCTGTAGTAGACACATGACGGAAGTGTAGGCTTCTTCATAGTAGTAAGCTTAGCTTCACCTGAAACCGCATTGGCCATATCCACCGCCCTTGAAATCTCTACCACCTTACTTACAATATCACCGTTAGGCTCTCATTGATAGTAGCCAGTACAGGATTGGTGGTGCCAGATCAATTCCAACACACCGATCATTCATGACCTCACCTCCTTTACCTTAGGGTCTTGAAATCTGTAAATCCTTGTCCTTATATATCCATCCGGGAGATATGACCTTCACTCTCTTGGTTTTTATCACTGTCAAACGGCGAACCCTCATAGTTGCAAAATTCAATATCTGAGCACTGACTTCCTGATGGAATCTATTTTCATCATAGGTTCTACTCTGACTGTCACGGACAAACTGTACCAGTTTCTTCACCATGAGTCGAAGCCGTTTATCTCTATCAGCGACTCATAATACTCTTTCTGAGCATCCACTCCTTTCTTACCGCAAAAGCTCATCAATATACAACCATACTTTTTCCGAGTTGAGCATAGCATCCGCAAGTTCCTTTATCTTACCTGCCTCAAATTTTGCTCTTCAAACCTCGTCCTGTAAATCCTGAAGCATAGTATTGGTTCTCTCAAGAGTACCCTCAAGGCGCTTCCACTCTTCTGATAGCCTGTTCATATGAGAGCTTATTCTTTTTCACTTTGTTCCGGCTATTCTCATCATCATCCTGATTAAAAAGTATACATCACGAACAGCATCCACCATATCATAAAAATACTTTGCAACTGTATTGCCAAGTAAATACAGGCTGTTTCTGTCATCAAAATATCAATCTCCGGATATCTTTCATATATCATTATTCTTTGCAATTCTATCCTGTGAATCATCTTTTCCCGCTCTTTTAGTGCAGGCTCTTTCCTAAGACTCTCCAGTTTTTCAAATTTCTCCTTCTTTCCAAGCATTGCCCTTTAAAAAGTCTTGCAACATTGTCCGCCCATTTGAAAAAGCTCTTTTTCTCTCATTCGGATTTGCCATCTTTCTGCTTCTGAAAATCTGATTACTTCATCACTTGTCATATCATAGCCATATTCACTGTTCATAAGTCCCGCCACCTTTGCAGGTCCTAAGTCAAAAATCACTGCATATAATAGAAAAATTCTGCTCTCAGTAATAATTTCCTCGCTTGACTTGCCTCCCCTTTTTGGATTTTCTGACCATTGCCCTCATCTATGTTTTGCACAACTTCGTTAATTTTCGGCTCATTTATATTTAACATATTCCCTCCATTATTAAAAAGCCTGTAAACCTCTTCCTCATCCGCAAATAGTAAACTGTGTCCTACAATCTACATCCTTCATATTTCCTGCTCTATAGTATCGTCAAACACAGAGTTTTTCCTTACCGCAATGTACCACTATAGCCTGTCTAGGATTGATTTTTCTTCAAAAACTGCTTCATTTCATTAAAATCTTCATCGCAATGAAAATCAACTTTAATACTTCTATATTTACCTATCCACTTTGTATTTTTGTCAGATGTAAGATAAATATGCGGCATCAGCGCTTTTTCATCACCCATAACTCTGTTGTACTTGTTCAAAACAGGTACTGAGAGTTTTTCCATCTTTATCACCATATTCATTATGGACTGATCTATATATATCGGTATACCGCTTTTGTTCCAATCATTCAGCTTCTTAATAAATTCTATCCCCTTACTTAACTGAGGTATCCGGCACATAAGCGACTGATGACCGTCTCCCACAGTGAAGTACAAACCCTGCCTGCCTTTACATAGCATCCGCTTTCTTGATATAGTCAGGATGCTTTGCATGAAGTCCGCATATAATGACTGTGTCTATTTTAATATCCTTCGGTATCATACATCCCTGTGTAAGTGCGGTATGATTAAGTGAGTAATCTCCTGTATATAATATCCTTTTCTTACCTATCTCAAAAAGTATCATCATTGCACCGGAATATGTCCCATGCCGGATAAAATGTAGCCTTATACCTGCCGAAGTCAATTGTCTGCATCAAAACTACTGTCGCTATTTTGCTCCAACAGACTTCTGGCGTAATCTATATTCTCATCCTGCTCTTTCCCGATAAACAACCTGTCATATAGTTGATATTCCGACAACACTCTGGTAATCTCTGTCATATATACATTTGCATAGACGTCTCCTTCAAAGCTTTGTAAAATACCCTACTATGGTCCATATGTACATCATGATATAAATATATTGTTGATCTGCGCCATTGATTGTATAAAAGGTGTTCTTATAAGAAAGTGAAATCCGGTCCAAATTCAGTCCGTCATCTATGCCTATTCCTGCATCTAAGATAATATTGGCATCTCCAACTTTTAAGTAGTGTGCTTGCCCTCTCTCTGTCCTCCTCCAAGAGGTATAAATATTATATCTTGCAGCATCTTCCCCTTTAACAATTTACATATCTTATATAAGACTATTTCTGTGAAACTGTATAAAAACATACATATAGCAACGCCCTATTTTTAAATTTTGAGATATTAAGACTATAAAAGTCAACCTTAGAATTTTACAAAAAGATTGAAGATTGATTATTTTTACAGAAAATAAATATAGGTGGAGCTTAGAGGCAGTCCACCTAAAAACATATATAATAACAGGGACTTTCCCCATTGTTTTCTGATCCTTAGTCAAATATCATTTTATATACTGTATAAAGCTTTCTTCGCTCATATTCGCTCTTTTGCCGCATCACAATGCTTGAAATTCCATCCTTTACCAAAGAGATAAGAACATTTACAGTTCCTTCTTTAATACCCTCTTTCAATGCCTTCTCTAATACCTTCTTTAATACCTTCTTCTCTTCCTTTTTGCTATTCCCTTTTCTATACCTCTTGCTTCTACTCTATCAAGTACTTCACACATAGTTACATGCTCCTTTCCTTTCACTTCATTTATAGTTTCTTCAAATCTATAGTCCCTTGTCATTGCAGTCATCAGCATCAACAGTTCATCCACATGCTTAATTACTGTATCGCCGGCTACATAGTCCTTATTTACACGCATCTGATACAAATAATCAGCCAATATCCAAAAATCACTTTTGAACATATCTATCTTTTCTCTGTCAAGATATGCTATCTCAAAGAGATTCATCTTGAAATCGTTTACATATGGTTTGATCCTCTCATCTATCTAAAAGCTCAAATAAGCTCTTTGGCTGATTCCATCTGCAATTATATCCAAGTATAGCACCAATGTAATCACCGGATATTTTGTTTCTTTACTGTTCTCTTTTTTAGCCTGCTGTACATACTCCGCCCCATCATATCCAAAGACTCTAAGAGGCATCAGTTTTTCCGGTTTTGTTTGATTCTCCAATCCGAACATTGATAATTTTATCTTACTGTTATGCCAATATTTTGCAATATCCTATACTGAGCCCTTATTCTTCCATCCATCTTCAGAATATCTCCTGCAATACATCTGTTAAACTGTCTTCTGTTACTACTTTCTCCCATTAAACAGCAGCACATTTATAATATCATCAAATACATCATTATACATTTCAAGTGTCTTCTGTGTAATATCTTTTTCTTTGTTTCCTTTCATACGACCTCCCTTTAATATGGCTTGTTGACTTGGTGAAAAATTGTTTTAATAAGATATAAACTTTTTAAAATAAACATATAAATAAAATAAAATATGTACTTGGCTTCATTTTATGATGAATGCAGATATTTTGCAATAACAATATTCTTAAACAGTCCATTATCAGGGATGGATTTTTGTAAACTAAACGCTTGAGGTAGATAGATACAAAACCAGCAATATGTTTACGTCCCTTATCAGGGTTAGCTTTTGTAAACGATTCCCGTCATATCGTCAACTACAAGATTATTCCTTTAACAGTTTACATATCTTATATAATACTATTTCTGTGAAACTGTATACATACATATAGTAACGCCCTGTTTTCATTTTAGATATTAAGAATATGAAAAGTCAACCCTAGAATTTTTATAAAAGATTGAAGATTGATTATTTTTGCAGAAAATAAATATAGGTGGACTTAGAGGCAGTCCACCTAAAAACATATATAATAACAGAGACTTTCCCCATTATTTTCTGATTCTTATTCAAATATCATTTTATATACTGTATAGCTTTCTTCGCTCATATTCGCTCTTTTGCAGCATCTGCAATACTTAGAATCCCATCCTTTACCAAAGAGATGAGAACATTTACAGTTCCTTCTTTAATGCCCTCTTTAATGCCCTCTTTAATGCCTTCTCTAATACCTTCTTCTCTTCCTTTTGCTATTCCCTTTTCTATACCTCTTGCTTCTACTCTATCAAGTACTTCACACATAGTTCATGCTCCTTTTCCTTTTACTTCGTTTATGGTTTTCAAATCTATAGTCCCTTGTCATTTGCAGTCATCAGCATCAACAGTTCATCCATATCTTAATTACCGTATCACCGGCTACATAGTCATATTTGCACGCATCTGATACAAATAATCAGCCAATATCCAAAAGTCACTTTTTGAACATATCTATCTTTTTCTCTGTCAAGATATGCTATCTCAAAGAGATTCATCTTGAAATCGTTTACATATGGTTTGATCTCTCATCTATATCTAAAAGCTCAAATAAGCTCTTTGGCTGATTCCATCTGCAATTATATCCGAAGTATAGCACCAATGTAATCACCGGATATTTTGTTTCTTTACTGTTCTCTTTTTTAGCCTGCTGTACATACTCCGCCCCATCATATCCAAAGACTCTAAGAGGCATCAGTTTTTCCGGTTTTTGTTTGATTCTCCAATCCGAACATTGATAATTTTATCTTACTGTTATGCCAATATTTTGCAATATCCCTATACTGAGCCCTTATTCTTCCATCCATCTTCAGAATACTCTCCTGCAATACATCTGTTAAACTGTCTTCTATTACTACTTTCTCCCCATTAAACAGCAACACATTTATAATATCAGCTAAATACATCATTATACATTTCAAGTGTCTTCTGTGTAATATCTTTTTCTTTGTTTTCCTTTCATGACCTCCCTTTAATATGGCTATTTGACTTGGTGAAAATTGTTTTTAATAAGATATAAACTTTAAAAATAAACATATAAATAAAAATAGAAATATGTACTTGGCTTCATTTTATGATGAATGCAGATATTTTTGCAATAACAATATTCTTAAACAGTTCCCTTTATCGGGGTTGGATTTTGTAAAACAAACAGATGGATCGCTATAAGGAGGTCGTTTAACTGGTTTCCGTCCCCCTTTATCGAGGGTTAGCTTTTGTAAACGATTCCCGTCATATCGTAACCACCAAGAGCATTCCTTTAACAATTTACATATCTTATATAATACTATTTCTGTGAAACTGTATAAAAACATACATATAGTAACGCCCTATTTTTAAATTTTTAGATATTAAGACTATAAAAGTCAACCTTAGAATTTTACAAAAAGATTGAAAGATTGATTATTTTTGCAGAAAGATAAATATAAAGTGGACTTAGAAACAGTCCACCTAAAAACATATATAATAACAGGGACTTTCCCCATTATTTTTCTGATTCTTATTCAAATATCATTTTATATACTGTATAAAGCTTTCTTCGCTCATATTCGCTCTTTTGCAGCATCTGCACACTCTAGAATTCCATCCTTTACCAAAGAGATAAGAACATTTACAGTTCCTTCTTTAATACCCTCTCTAATACCTTCTTCTCTTCCTTTTGCTATTCCCTTTTCTATACCTCTTGCTTCTACTCTATCAAGTACTTCACATGAGTTACATCTCCTTTCCTTTTACTTCGTTTATAGTTTTTTTCAAATCTATAGTCCCTTGTCATTGCAGTCATCAGCATCAACAGTTCATCCACATGCTTAATTACTGTATCGCCGGCTCACAGTCCTTATTTACACGCATCTGATACAAATAATCAGCCAATATCCAAAAAGTCACTTTTTGAACATATCTATCTTTTCTCTGTCAAGATATGCTATCTCAAAGAGATTCATCTTGAAATCGTTTACATATGGTTTGATTCTCTCATCTATATCTAAAAAGCTCAAATAAGCTCTTTGGCTGATTCCATCTGCAATTATATCGAAGTATAGCACCAATGTAATCACCGGATATTTTTGTTTCTTTACTGTTCTCTTTTTTAGCCTGCTGTACATACTCCCTTATCATATCCAAAAGACTCTAAGAGGCATCAGTTTTTCCGGTTTTGTTTGATTCTCCAATCAAACATTGATAATTTTATCTTACTGTTATGCCAATATTTTTGCAATATCCTATACTGAGCCCTTATTCTTCCATCCATCTTCAGAATACTCTCCTGCAATACATCTGTTAAACTGTCTTCTGTTACTACTTTCTCCCATTAAAACAGCAACACATTTATAATATCAGCAAATACATCATTATACATTTCAAGTGTCTTCTGTGTAATATCTTTTTCTTTGTTTTCTTTCATACGACCTCCCTTTAATATGGCTTATTTGACTTGGTGAAAATTGTTTAATAAGATATAAACTTTTAAAAATAAACATATAAATAAAATAAAATATGTACTTGGCTTCATTTTTATGATGAATGCAGATATTTTTGCAATAACAATATTCTTAAACAATTCCCTTATCAGGGTTAGCTTTTTGTAAACGAATGAAATAGAAGACCTTAAGAAGCAGGCAGTATCCTGTTTCCGTCCCCTTATCGGGGTTAACTTTTGTAAACTATCTGCTCAGCACAATGGCAAGGCGAAACAATTTCAGTTTCCGTCCCCTTATCGGGGTTAGCTTCTGTAAACCAACCTTTAGATATGTATTTATTTGAGCAAGCAAACGTTTCCGTCCCCTTATCGGGGTTAGCTTCTGTAAACTATATTTTTAGTAGCAGTAGTAGAACCAGAAGAAGTTTCCGTCCCTTATCGAGGGTTAGCTTCTGTAAACGGTAACTTTTATTCTATGAGAGTTTCACAGGCTCTGTTTCCGTCCCTTATCAGGGTTAGCTTCTGTAAACAAGAGTATTAAACTTTTCTTCATATATTGATTTTAAGTTTCCGTCCCCTTATCGGGGTTAGCTTCTGTAAACCCTATCCTCTTTCAGGCATTATAAATAGAGGGCTTTCAAGGGGCTTTTAGCGTGCCTAAAATTTAACAAGCGATTTTAGGAGAAATTTTCGTAACTTGCGTTACTTAAAGTGCCAAAAACCCTTATTTTACGGGAGCCGTCTCAAAATCGATATTTTAGCAATATAAATACACTTAACAGTATAAATATAAAATACAAAAGTAAAGTCTACTACCTGTCTTGAAATCTATGAGACTTCCTCATTTTAACATATGTATTATCTTTTTAAAGCAAAAATTTAAACAATCATACTACATAGAAATACGGTCATGTATCTCTGCCATCTTGGCATCATTCAGCCTTGACTTACTATGGATTTTTGTAAAAGCTATATATCCACACATTCTGTCTATCATAGTCATTTCCTTTTTGCCACATCTTGGACAAGTATCCGGTCTGTCAGATCCTATATTGTTCCACTGATACCCACAATTGTCACAATAAGCTAAAGAAATATTTATACCCTCATACAATCCAAGTTTCATAGTATGAGTTACTAAGCCTCCAATCCTTCTATATTATAAGGTACATCCACACGCACATATTGTATTTTTCCGCCATTGAAAATCCCAAAATCTGGCTTCATAGTCCTGCTTTTCTATCTGCGTGATATCCTCCAACACATAGACAATGAAATGAATTTGAAAAATAATCTCTGTCGCTGACATTTTCTATATTTCCAAACTTATCCTAAATGACTTCACCTGCGCTTGCCACAAAGACTTTCTGCCGGAGTGCCGTATACAGAATACTGAATATGATCCAACCTTTGAAATTCCGTTACTTTCATTTATATATTCAGCTACTTCTAATACAAACTTACCGTCTTCTACAATAGACTTTCTATTATATAGATACTGCAACTCATTCAGTGCAGTAATACCAAAAGAAGCTGTAGCACTTTTTAATAACGGTTCTATCTTGTCATCTCTGTTTAGATATCCGACATACAGTCCGCCCTGCATAAATGCAAGTGGATTTGTATAAGCCCTTTTTCTGTGCTAAAAACTTATAAGTACTCTTATGTATCTTCCTTACTATTTCAAGATAACAGTCAAGTACCCTCATAAAAATCTTTTATTTTTCTTCCATTGCCTTTGCCAAAAATCATTGGAAGATTAAGAGATCTCACACCTATGTTAAACCTGCCTGTAAATACAGGAGAATCACTATCATCAGCCGGATTTTCTCCACCTCTCTCAAACCATTTTGTAAGAAAATGCCCTACACACATAGGACTTATGACTTTTTATATTTTTATATACCTCGCAAACAATACCCCTATCACCTGTAAGACTAAGATATTCCGGATACATCACCTTACTTGAAATAATGCTACCTTAACCCACCGGCTTTAGACGGTGGGTTAAGATAGCAAAAACTAGATATTTGTGATACAATAACTAGCGTTATGGGAGTATAGAAATCAAAGAATAGACACAAATATTTATTACAGTATCATATTATTTTTGTATGTAAGTATAGAAAAAGCTTTTAGTATCAAAAAGAAATATCAGATTATATAAAACAATTTTTCTTATGAGATATGCACAAAAGAGTAATATAATCTAAGAGCTATACAACATATCATATATGGAAAAAAAGCATACAGAATATCCTAAGAATCATTTTTGGAAAGAACATACATTTTTGGACAGACGGATATTTTGCTTGTAGCGTAGGCAATGTTTCTGAAGAAATGTTAAAGCAATATATAGAAAATCAAGGGTAGAAAAGGCGGGTGAGCTTAATGTTAAAGTCATATAGATATCAATTTATCCAAACAAAAGAGCAAGAAATACAGTTAGCAAAGACATTTTGGCTGTTGTCGTTTGTGTATAATCAAAACCCTTGCGTACAGAAAAAGATGCTTATGAAAAAGAAAAAGTCTGTCAGTAAAACAGATTGTAATAATTATTGCAATAGAGAGCTGAAAAAGCTTATGAATGGTTAAAAAGAAGTAGATAAATTTGCTTTAACAAATGCAATTTATAATATGGATAGTGCTTATCAAAAAGTTTTTCAAAGAACATTCAGGTTATCCGAAGTTTAAGAGTAGCACAGTAATCGTAAATCATATACAACCAATTTTACAAATGGGAATATAACTGTAGATTTTGATAGAGGAAGAATAAAAGCTGCCAAAATTAAAAATGGTAAAAATAAAAATTACATAGAAAATTCTTAGGTCGGATAAAGGCGGCAACTATATCTAAGGTACCAAGCGGCAAGTACTATGTCTGTTCTTGTAGAAACTGAGCATAGTCCACTTGTAAAAACAAACGGGAAAATAGAGTTGGTTTAGGAATAAAAAGATTTATGTATCACATCAGATGGGAAGAAGATTGAAAATGAGAAGTAGGGATATCCATTCATAATCGCATCATAAACAAGCCATCTTTTCGGTGGCTACTTTAAAAATTGAATATTAAAAGTTAAGGCTATGCAGTTGCTGACTTGATTTTATAACCTTGATTTCTTGCGATGATAATTGCCTGTTCTACGTGATTTCCCGGTCAACAGGAGGCAAATCGTATTTCCGATAAAGTTCCGCATTATAGTTTCACCGTTCTTGAGCATATGATATAATGCAGTCAAACATTCTTGCAATGGCAATGATTGCTTTCTTGTGACCGCGACGCTTTTTGAGACGGAGATAACGGTTGCGAATTTCCGGATGCTTTTTACTGGCAACAACAGCATTTGCACTGGACCAGTAAAGGTTTGATATAGCATCTGGCCTTGGAAACTCGGACAGATTTTTCTTCCCTGCACTTTTCATTGTTGGTCGGAGTAAGACCGACCCATGAGCATAGGTGTTTCGCCGAAGGAAAAAGCCTCCATATTGGTACCGATTTCGAAAATGATTCCGATGGCAGTAAAGTCGCTACGGATACCGGGAGCGGTTTGGAGAATGGCAAGTTCTTGCTGATAGGAGCAGCGAGCGCAGAATGAGTTCTTCAAGCTCTGCTTTCCGGGATTCAAGTTTTTCATAATGAGCTTTGATAACCTTAAGTTTGCCGGCTTGTTCCGGAGTGATATAACCGTCAATAGCGTCACGGAGTTCAGAGTTTCTTTTTCAAACTTTTTGTATAATAAGGGTTCAAGGTCAAAGATGTATCTGCAGGATTTTCCAAAAGTTTATCCAGTATCGCCTGAGCAGATTTGCCGAAGGTGTCGAAACAACGTTTCCCAACTGGATATTGGAAACCGTGAGACAGTTCTGCAAACGATTCTTTTTCGCTTGATTGAAAGCAGGTCAGTTTGAAACAGTAACGCATAAGGTCACGGAGCTGGCGGATGTCAGCGGGCAGCAGCTACCGGCAACAAGATCATGCTTGAATAGGTCAGCAATCCATTTGGCATCTTTTCTTGTCAGTTTTCTTTCCACGGATAGCCTTAACATATTTGGGATGAGCAGGACAATCGTACAATCGTTTTCTAAGATATTGTAGACAGGAATCCAATATTTTACCGGTGGATTCCATACAGATATCCTTGCAGTTGTGTGAGCGACCACTGTAACAAATTTTTCAGACCACTCGTGTGGGTCCGGAAAAACGATGGCACTCATATATGGTTACACCATTGCTGTCGGTAGAAGCAATACATGCTGCATTACAAAAGTCTTGCAGGACATCAATGCCACAGCAGATTTTTGTGCACGATTTTTAAAAGCTCATAGGGACTCCTTTTCAGAACCGGAAGGTTCGCTGAAGATTATAGGGAGATACGGCATTGACTGAACGCCCTAAAGCCATAAACGAGATTGTTTATACAAAGATAAGATTACGTGTTCCACGACACACTTTATTTGTGCTTGAAAAAGGCGAACTACACATATAAATATGCAGGTATCCGGCAAGCCGGACAACCCACTCACCCTCCCCGTGATTTGTAGTATACCGAGTTCCTCACAAGAAGAATTATAAATAAAAATAGGCTCAAGAAACATTTTCACTAACGTTTTGTGCCTTGAGCAAAGCGAAAGAATGGAAATAAATATGAAAATCCGAATACAATTAAAAATATGAGAAAAAGCTTACAAAATTAGAAGACAATTAGCAGGTAAAATAAAAGGGAGCGGAAACTATCAGAAAAAGGAAAGAAATAGCACTATATTGAGGAAAATAACTAATACAGAAGAGATTATCCCGCTAAGATTTCAAGCGAGTAAACGAAAACCAAGTGATAGTTTCGGGAAAACGTACAGATAAAAACATGAGTGAAAATCATAATTTAGCGAAATCTATCAGCGATGTATCGTGGTGCATGAGCTGACAAGGCAACTGGAATATAAGTCAAAATGGAATGGCAGAAATTATATTAAAGATAGATACATTTTTATGCAAACAGTCAGCTATGTTTTGGTTGTGGATATAAAAATACAAATGTAAAAGATCTAAAAAGTAGAGATTGGATATGTCCTTTTTCTGCAATACAAACACGATAGAGATATCAATGCGGCAAAAAAATATATTGGAAGAAGGAGTTAAGACAGTAGTATAAGAAAAATGATAGGGCAGGGACGCCCGATGCTAGTGCCTGTGGAGATAGTAGGTTGCGAGGTCGGCGAGCAGGAAGCCCATAGGCTTTTAGACTATGGGTAGTTCACCATTCTATTGCGGCTTGAAAAGATGATATAGCTCCATTCCTTTTCCATGAAGATTTATATCATATAAGAATACCAACTTTGGAAATAATATTGGTCTTTTTAAAGCCGTCCCTCCCATGTCCCTCTTTTTCCTAACCTTTAGTGACGTAATGTTGCCATCTGAGAATAGCTGTCCATGACCGATTCCAAATGTTACAGTGATAAAAAGGATAGTCTCCCCTTGGCGAAATCTGTGAATTGAACTTAGCCTCAAGTGTGACCGTTTTCAAAGTCCTTTTTCACCTTATCATTTGCAATACTTTCAGCCTTTTAATTTATCTACTCAATATCTGTATATTCATCAAAGTATATATCATAGCTTTTCTTGGCATATTTTGAGAGTAATTCATCTATCTGCAGGAATAGTAAAACCACCATAAATCTGTGCCACCGCATTCATGAGATACACTTGCAATTAAATCAAAGGCTTCACTTAGAGTTGCCGGCTCGTCATACCACATTTCTCCTATCTCAAAACCGCCGTCAAGTACCCCTTTGCCATATCAAAACAAACGGCAATTGACGGTATCTCTTCTAAAACCCATATCATGAATATAGATATATCCGTCATTTAGAGCTTCTCTTTCATCAGAGCCAGATGATAATTACTGTAAGTTATCTTTCACAGCATCCACTATCAATGCTCGCTTAGCTTGAAACCAGACTGCTGTCCATACTTCTGTTACTCCTGTCTACCATCATAGGTTATCTTGCTCATCTGCTTTACATATTTGCCCTATATGTGTCGGCATTGATTTCCTTTGTTGCATATAGAAAAACATCTGCGCTTTCAGGATACTCACATAAAGCCCTCTTTATACAGTTATGCCACTCCCTACTTTGGAATTTCCTTCTTTCCAAGCTTTTCACTCATTACTACAAGTATTATAGAGTCATTGTTTATCCTTTCAATCGAAGCATCATCTATAGGTGCAAGTGCAAATTCCGCATCTATTCATCAACTCTTTTATCCAAGCATCATCTCTGCCATATAGCAATTTCTTTTTGTCTCGTCTACACAATATGAATTTATCTTTCATAATTCACCACAATCTATGTCTCTCTTCGGGAGATTATACTATGATAACATCATAAAATATCGCTTCATCCGCCTTACCACAAGTTATCACTTCACTGTCTTCTATACAGCTATACACCCTTATACTGTCTTCTCTGCCTACATATCTGTCCAGCTCAAATATAAGCTTTTTCATATTGTATTCAAACTCGCCTCAAAACGGACTTTTGCACTCTAACTCCATATGATGAAAGCAACTTTGACAGTTTAATCCTCGGCTTATCCTCTGTTATATCATATGTATAAGTACTCTGTGCCAAGTTCATTACTATTTTCCATACTAATCACTTTATTTTTCAAGGTTGATAATTTTCAAAAGTCACCGTTATCAATACAGTTTGACAATGTCTTCACCTGCCACCATATAGCATGCCTGAAACTTACAGGTGAATCAAGATATTCAAGATAGCTGATTTCTTTTCATCTTATCTTCAAGTTTTCTTACACAGATCTTTTACTCGCATTATCCGATAAGTACACTGCACCGCTTTCCTCATCAAAAGCTAAACTCATCCGTATCTATCCATTGCCCTGCACAGACAATGCTTGCTGAGAATCTACAAGCAATGCCTCCACTCTTCAAGCATATCGCGCCAGTGCAGGATGATTTCTTTTTCACCTATGTATAAAAACCGATGTACAGGTTTAGAGTCTCTATGTGAACTACCCATAGTCTAAAGCCTATGGGCTTCCTGCTTCCCTGACCTCGCAACCTACTATCTCCACAGGCGTTAATTTCGGGCAGTCCCTGCCCTATCATTTTTCTTATACTACTTGTCTTAATCCTTCTGCCAATATGTTTTTGCCGCATTGATATCTCTATCGTGTTTTGTATTGCAGAAAGGGACATATCCAATCTCTTACTTTTTAGATCTTTTTACATTTGTATTTTTATATCCACAACTAAAAACATAGCTGACTGCTTTGCATAAAATCTATCTATCTTAATATAATTTCTGCCATTCCATTTTGACTTATATCAGTTGTCTTGTCAGCTCATACCACGATGCATCACTGATAGATTTTGCTAAATTATGATTTTTACCATATTTTTATCTGTAAGTTTTTCCGAAACTATCACTTGTTTTCGTTTATAATTTCGCTTTTGAAATCTTATGCAGATAATCTTTTCTTGCATTAGTTATTTTCTCATGGCATAGTGCTGTTTGTTTCCTTTTTCTGATAGTTCCTACTCCCCTTTTGTTTTTATCTGCTAATTGTCTTTGCAATTCAAGCTTTTTCTCATATTTTTAATTGTCTTCAGATTTTCATATTTCTTCCCATCTGATGTGATACATAGATCTTTTATTCCTAAATCCAATCCTATTTTTCCTGTTTGTTTTACAAGTGGACTATGTTCCAGTTTCTACAAGAACAGACACATAGTACTTGCCGCTTGGTACCTTAGATATAGTTGCTGCTTTTATCCGACCCTGAGAATTTTTCTATGTAATTTTATTTTTACCCTTTTTAATTTTGGCGCTTTTATTCTTCCTCTATCAAAATCTACAGTTATATTCCCATTTGTAAAATTGGTTGTATATGATTTACGATTACTGTGCTTACTCTTAAACTCGGATAACCTGAATGTTCTTTGAAAAACTTTTTGATAAGCTATTATCCATATTATAAATTGCATTTGTTAAAAGCAAATTTATCTACTTCTTTTAGCCATTCATAAACTTTTTCAGCTCTCTATTGCAATAATTATTACAACCTGTTTTACTGACAGACTTTTTCTTTTTCATAAGCATCTTTTTCTGTACGCAAGGGTTTGGTTATACACAAAACGACAACAGCCAAATGTCTTTGCTAACTGTATTTCTTGCTCTTTGTTTGGATAAATCCGATATCTATATGCCTTCTAACATTAAGCTCACCCGCCTTTCTACCCTTGATTTTCTATATATTGCTTTAACATTTCTTCAGAAAATATCGCATACATTTCTTTTAATGCTAAAAGCTTTTTCTATGACTATACAAAAAATAATATGATACTGTAATAAATATTTGTGTCTATTCTTTTGATTTCTATACTCCCATAACGCTGGTATATCGAATAATTATTAACTGTTACAAACCTCGTTGGTTTTTAATTCCTGCTTCAATCAGCTTCGGTAACGCTAATTTCATCCATTTTTGTATGACCAATGATAAACAACCGGCTCTCGATTGACCTCATCAAGTAAAGGTAGATACGACGCTCCAACTCTTCCCTTTGTTTCTACTCTGATACCTTTGAGCATCTGTTTTCGTCATCTTGCTAAAAAGCTTTCTATCATGTTAAGCCAAGACCCATGCTTGGGTGTAAACACAAATACAAATCTTCCTTCAGGGGCGAGTAGCAAGGTAGTTCCTTGTCTCTTTTGATTTATGTGCTGAATGATTGTCACATACTATGCGAATGATATCTCTTTCAGTATAACGATCATCGAGCTTTTTAAGTAGTTCTATAAAATCAGAACTTTTTATGCGTTGTGCTAACATAAAGAGTTGCTTCACCTGTTAGCAGATCTATTCCGGCAAGAGTGATAAGGTTCCGAGACGCTTATATTCAGCATCTCGCATCACATAACCGTTTCCGACCGTAGGGCGAAGATCCTCTCCTGTAGTGGCAATAGCCTGTATTCCCGGCTTTTCGTCACAAGATACTGTATGTACCATCGGTTCATCTGCCGGGATAATAAGCTGACCGTTTTCATCGAATTGCATACTCACCTGTTTATACACCAACAGTACATCATGCATCTTGGACTCAAACTCAGGATCACGTTTTTCACAGTAATACTTTATTTTGTGCGGCTTTATATCAGAGTTTTTTAGTATTTTTTGAACCATAGGCTTTGTTATTGTTTCCAAACGTGGGTAACCTGCCTCGACTGCATGAGTCTGAATATGCTGATGTAGATTCTTAAGTGTCCATAGCTCTTGTGCATAACCAAGATCAGCGGGACGCTGACAAGCAATATCTATAATCCAAGCAACAGCGTCATCTGTGATCTCAACAGGACGACCTTGACGCTGAGCATCAAATAATGCGCTTTTGGTTCCGCCATCCATATATTTTTTGATGCATAGTTGCACGGTAGAAGGACTTATATCGTATATTTTTGCAATAGTACGAATTGGAGTTCCCTTACATCTGTCCAACAATATATGGGCTCTGATAACTACTTGAGCCTGTATGGTTCTCTGCTTGATCAATGATCGTAGGTATTCATAATCGCCTTCATTAAGGGTTAAGGAAGTTGGTTTTCTCGGCATAATAAGCACCTCTCTTTTTAGAATAATCTTATTATACCACAGAATAATTATTTGTGCCTGTTATTTAATTAATGATATACTAGTTATTGTATCACAAATATCTATTTTTGTTACTTTTAACCCACCGTCTAAAGCCGGTGGGTTAGCTAGCATTATTTCAAGTCTGCATATATCTCATAAAATACTATTGTGTAACCAAAGCTAATCATTGAATTAAAAAGGGTCAAGAGGTGGTTGCCTACTCCTTCCGTTAAAGGCAAATTCTTTTTATAAGTTTTGACAATGCCTTAAAAATACTCTCTGGCGGCCATACCCTCATAGCCCTAATACCTCATCTACAGTATTACATTTTGATATCTCATTCTCATATATACTTATCCCGTAGAGTTCTTCTTTGATATCTTTATCTGAATGTTTTTCATATCTCTTTAGGATAATACGTTGGTTGTGTATCTTAGCTGATTGGATTTTCTTTGCAAGTTCAATACAACTGCTGTCACAGTCACTAAGATACACTTGTTTTTCAGTCTTTCAGCATTGAAATGAGCTTTGTACCATGTACTGCCAAAATATTTTCCCTTTGTAGAAAGATATGTTACCTTGATACCCTTTTCAAGGCAGAACTTCTGCACAGGTACAGTTATAGAAATATTTCAAAAGATCATAACAGACTCCAGTGTTTCCTTAGGAAAACTCTGTCTGCTTCCGTCTTTGCATTCCACAATTATCTCGCCGTTTTCTGTGGATACCTTTGCTCCTTGCTCTGTAATATAAAGGCAAGACATAAAACCCCCTAAAATTCTTCCGGATCCGAAAATTTATCCAATATAAGATGCACCAAATAGATATTTATTATTTTTATAGTAGTGTACATTTCACTACTCTTGGAGATACCTCTTTGTCTGCATTATGACTGACATCCGGAAATAAAACGCTAAGTATATCTGATGTAAAATCTACCGCCTTTGATCTGTCAAAGCTTGGGTATATAATAGTTTTACTTTCAAATCCGACACCACCACCAAGAAAACATATGCTGTCATTTATAACAGGTGCCATTTTTGAATTGCTTTGAAACTTTTTGTCCAATAACTGTCATTATAAAAAGTCCAATTGCCTCTATAATACTTTTTCTTATCAGTAGTCACAAAAAGTACTGTCAACAGTATACTGAATCTTATAGTTACTCCCGGCTTTATACATTCTCTATATAGCGGCAATGTGTTCTCTTCCCATCCAATCTCACATCTACCTTTTGGCATATACATATCTTCATCCGAGATATATTCACCATCAGATACCATGAACCCTCTTAAGCTGTCATTTATCTTATTTTCAAGCTTATTTTTACCCTCAGGATCAGAAAAAGATTTTTGTGAAAAAGTTGCACTTCTATATCATCCATAGTAGCCTTATACGCTTTTTTCTAAATTACTCTTATATGGACGATTGCCAAGTTTCTGTTTGCAATAATCAAGCTTTTTTGCTACACAACCGGTATTCTTTATAATATACGCACCTGTAAGTATAGTTCTAAGCATTCCTTCAAACTGCTTCCCGGCACATATACTCTTCCGTTGCCATCTCTTACAAAGCCTGATATACCCTTACTCTTAACATCTCCGTTACTTGTACTCTTTAGTATCTCAGACTAAAGCTCCTTGGCATTCCCTCTCTATATACCTTTTCATCAATATTGTTGTTTTTAGGAATGTAGCCAAATCCATCCTGTCATCCAACATATAATCCTGATATTTATCAAGTAATCTCTTCTTACATAGATAATTAAACATCTTTTTCGATATCAATTATAATAACTGAGGCTTTTTCAAAATATTGCCTCTTTTTAGTGATTATCTTACCGCCACCGATAAATACAGGTCCGACAGTCTTTAGTTCTATATTATACTCCTTCAAAAAGCTTGATCATCATCTTACCCCCATAAAGAAAGGTATCCCATATCTATATACCGGATGTGTCCTGACATTTTCCATTGAAACATTATATATATCACCCTTAAAAGTATTCTTGTATACAGAGCCTGCTTCAAGCATATAAATATCTTTCTTCTTTCTAAAAGTTTTTGCATAGTTTGAAGATGCTATAAATCCGCTTCTTTTTACAACAGTATATGAAGCATCTATTAAACTGTTCTCAAGTTCTTCATCCCTTGGTAAGCACAATGACAATGACATGATATCCTTATAATCACCTATATTTTCAAAGTTCTTAACTATATCTCTATCCGGCGTATCTTTTACTTAGTTCAAACTTTCCATAACCTGCTGATATTTTGCCTCCGATACCTGTATACGAAATACTCTCCATCAGTTCACATACTGTTTCAAAGTCACTGTCCTTTTCATATCCTACAAAAAGTATAATCCGCTACCCTTTTTATATTTAAATACCTCCAATGCATATAGATTGTTAAACTCGTCTTCATTTGCGTATACATAGATACCTTTTCCATCAAAAGTACAACCCACCCAAATTTCTCACCGAAAAGGTCTGCTTCCTTTTTATATCCAATTTCCTGTTTATGAAGCTTTTAAACCTTTGATAACGGTGTATACCTTTAGCTCTGAAGCCTTTTTATTGCAGAGTCCCATCAGCATCATTATCCAGTCGAATTATAGGCTTTGGGCAGATAGTACTCTTCTTTGATACTAAGGAAAATGCAGTTTGAAAATCTTCAGTCTACTTTCTTGTAAAAGATTTCACTACACATCTGACTTGCCATGTATAAAGCCCTATAAATAAAAGCTGAAAATATTGTATCTGCTCCAAGTACATTTCCGCTTTTTCAAGTCCTCCACTACTGAAATGTACCGCTGCAGTAAAATCCAACTTCAGTATTTCATAGTTCATACCATACTCCTAATATACTTTGACATTTTTCCACAATATCTCTTTGCCTTTGCTTCATCATTTACTATCAATGTTTTTGACATCTAAGCTCTTTATATCCACTCTGCCATAACCTCTTGAGCCTGCCGACTGAGATAATCATATTTCAAAAGTTTGGGAAAAGCCGTCTTAAGTATCTTAAAGTCTCTTCATCTCATTTTCTCATCTTCTATGTATATAGACCAGACTCATATGATACTTCATTTCCCTTAATAGCTCTCTATCTGTCTGGGATTAGCAATACCTGTTGCTCTTGAGGATAGTATTTTCAAACTTTACCCTCTGTTGCATCAAGCCCTTCATCTACCAGTCTGTTTTTACTTTCCTTACTTATTATATCCGATATAATCTTCCTGTTTTTGGTCTTTTCTTATCTGAATGTCCAAAAGCTTTTAATAATCTCATTATCATTATTATGCTCTTGTGGTAACAAATCCGTCATTTAGCTGTCTCATGCAAGAGCGATCTTAGTTTCTTTTGCGCTACTTCCTCGGTATCACAGGCAAATCATCATCTATATCCTTTACAACTACAGAATCCACTGCACCTATTGCAAAAGAAATCGTGAACCGCCACCTATATGCAAACCCTGTCAATGACCTCTATATATCCGCTTAATTTCAAGTTTTCCAAACATATCCACCCTCCTATTCATCCCTTCCACCTAAAAATTTTTCTGTATGCTACCAATGCTTCCATATAGTGTAGAATAGTATGACTTTTTCCTATCAGTCTTTATTTTATCTATTTGTTCAATAAGCTGTGCCTCTTCATACTTCTTTACCGCTGTTTCTCTTCCTGCTTCATATACTGTATGCATTTTAAAGTACTGTATTTTGAACCAGTCAGAATTTAACACATCACTTTTCAGATCGCTCTTGCCTTTGTATACATATCACTGATTATTGCCAAAAAGCTTTCTGATCTTTGAGGTAGTTTAATATCCTTCCATTACCTCTACAAGATTATCTATTACTTTTTTGCCCGCTCCATACATAATTTCTATTAGCAATTTCTATAGGAGCTTTTTACTCTACTGTATTGTTCCACCTCCACCACTCAAAGTCTTACCCATCTATTTCTCCCTCCTCTTCTTATCAAAATAGCTATAGTATGATAGCCGCTGCCTGTTTTCTAGTGTCATTCTCTCATGCAATCCCAATTATACAATTTCTTAAAAGTTTTGATATAAATTTTTCTCCTTCACTTTGCATTACATGTTCGGCTCCATCTCGCAAGTGTATATGCCATCTGGAGAGGTTTATCTTTCCACCTCTATTTCTAAAAGCTCAAACAAATTATATAAAAGGCTCTTTCCTTATCCTCTACTATTGAGAAAAACTCACTGATAACAGCAAACTTTTCTCCCATTACCTTATCAATAAAATTCATCCCAGTGATATGAATTGTTCTTATCAAATAATGTAATCGCACTCTCTTGTCTTCAAGTTTCTTTTGAGTAGTCTCTCAAGTTCACCTGTCTTTCAGCCATATAGATATAGGATACTTTGGCATATAAATTCCCCAGTCCGGCTGAAAAACGGAAGAGTTCCTCTGTGTATACTCTTTAAGATTTTTATACAAAATCAATATGAATTTATGATATCCTTCCATGTTCTACCACAAAGACATCATCACCTCCGGAGTATATAATCGCTATTTTCCTGTCAGTATTTTCATCTCACCATTTTGAAAACGGTATCTTATATACAGGATCCTTTAGTATATTGTTGATATCATATTTACTGTGTAAGCTTCCTTTGAAAATGCCGCCGACTTTCGACAATGTCTGCTTATTCTTTTTCAAATCCTCCGACAAATGCCTTCAAGGTTATCACTACTTAAGCACACCCAAGCCTTTTGATACTGATGCTATCCTTAACTAAATTCTCCAAAGTATTCTGCATTATGGTAGTCACCGACATATATAGCCTTTACATAATCACCACCTTTATATATACCGTTTTTGAATAGGCAATGAATAAGTATCTTCTTTATTAGTTTTAAGATATCATCCCCGTCTTTTCTTTTGTATCCTCCTGCACCTCAAATAGTTGTTCATATATAGGAAGTATTCCCTCCACTTATCACCAACTACCGTGAATATTTCTCTGTCGTTTAAAATACCCTTGACAACTGTGCAAAATCCATCACATAGACTGCATACACCTCTGAGTTTAGATTATAAGAACTGTGGCAGATCTTATATTCCCCTCTCCATCAGCCTTTTTCCATGATTTAATGTCTTTTATCTGACTTTGGTGACCATATCTCACGAAGTTTATGATACTCTAGAAGACACTTCTCTATCAGCTGCTATATGCACCTTCCAGGCTTATTTTGTAAATCATTACAAGAATATTCACATATCCGCTTCCTATATATAGGTCAACTCAAATGTCCTGCATCCAAGCCTTTAATATCAACGTCAAAAGTCGTAAGTAATTCCTTAGTACTCTTAGTATTGGCTAATATGAAGTAATGCATGACACTCCACCGGCATATAATAAGTTTGTCTGAAGATCTCAGTTCATTTAAAAGCTCCTATCACATTCTCCATCAATATTTCAAGGTAGAATGACCCCTGACCTTAGGTTTTCAACACATCTTCTCTTGCCATTGGGCTCGTAGATAAATGACTGAATACCTGAAAAATCCATACACTGTAAAAGTAACATACTTTTCTTTTGTAAAACTCTTCAGGATTGGAATATATCTTTTCTTGTTCCTGACTTCTCTCATTTTCTGTCAAATATTCAAATAATGAACTTCCTATAGCAATACTTTTGCTTATATGTTCATATACCGATATATCTATCTTTTCATCCTTGACACTGGATACAGGAATGGCATGACATACGTCTGCTCAACATTTCCAAAAATGAGTTTATAAAAACTCATATCAACCTTTGCATTTTCAAGCTTACCTGATATTATATTTTTCTATAAAAACTCACCTGACGGGCTTAGTTACACTGTCCTTGCAAACTTTATCTTCTCATCCTCAGTAGAGATACTTGCATCATATCTCTTTTGACTGAATCTCTGACGGATCTTTTCTATTTAATATATTAACATACTGTATAGATTCTCACCTTCTTCAAAATTGAATTCATCATCCGGTACTTTTCTTCTATCAAATGTGGTTGATATTTTATCTGCCAATTTCGTTATAGATAGTTTCAGATTCTATATTAAGGGTTCCTATTATTTTGTCAGCATAATATAAGTACATCTGTCATATATAAACTTCTGTTCTTATATCACTCATTCAAATGCTATTCCCCCATTCCTATTCCTGTTTTTATTCCAACTCCTGAGTATGTTCCAAATTTCAAGAGTAAATTTGCAAGATTTACAAGCTGAGCTGAACCTTTTATTGTAATTGTAATATCACCGATAAATGAAGGTATCTTTGTTCCGTCCAAATGAAAGTAGGTACTTTAGTTTTGTACATTGTTATTTTGCATAACTTTCAAAAAGTCTCCAGTATATCTTTCAGCCAAATACCTCCATATCGCTTGATGACTTATCAAACTTTTAACATAAGACTTTGAAAAATAAGTCTTACAGTTGAAATATTACATACTCTTCTGTCCTGTTTGAAAGATGTAGGAGTTAGATACCTTTAATCTCCGCTTTCCCATCTTTCAAATAATTTTCTTTTACCAAACTTTATAGCTGATACTTTTCTCTTTAGTTGAAACTATCTGTACTCCTTTTCCTTGTACTTGATATTCACTCTTTTCCATCTTTTGATTTTATCCGCTATCTTTTTCCTTTAGCTTCAGCATCTCAATGTACTTTAATGTCCATATAATTTTATCATCTGTCATAGTCACATGCACTGACTATATGGATGTAATGTACCATGATGCAAATGTATCTGCATAATCCGTATCTATATTTTCCATTATAAACCTCGAAAGAGAGAGCCGAGCAGGTCATTCCTGCTCTTTTCAATCTTCCTCTGTTTCATATTAAGGAACTTAGGATGAAATATCTTCCTCTCTATGTTCACTGATTTCTTCTTCAGCTCCTCATTCATATCTTCATGAGTTCCAATATTCACTCTTATTACTGAAGTTGGATATGAAAAACAGTCTCTTTATCATATCCATAATTTGTACCGGAGTAAAAACCTGTTCTCATCTTTATATCATTACCTCTAATGAAACTGTACTATGAGGTGCGGCTAAGTTTCTAACTTCTCTTCCACGCTTCTAATATTATATGCGGTTTCAACCAGTACAGCATCATCTATTAAATTCTTTATCAGATATAACAAATGCCTCGGAACATATCATCCAAACCTGAATTTCTTCTACCTTTTCACTGTCACTGTGCTTTTAAGTTGATACTCTTTTATTTACTATATCTTTAATACTGATATCTCTTAGTCTACAGATTATTTGTCACTTTAACTTTATCCCATACTCTGACACCATAATTATTTTCGTACAGTAGTTGTTAATATCAAAGCTTACCTCTGTCTTGCACAATTTCAAAAATTTCAACCACTATAGGAGTAATTCCTCTTAAAAATCTATATGCCTTCTTTTTACCTTTATACTTAGCCATAGGCATACTCAAAAAGTTTCTGCATCCTCCTGACTTTACAGGTGTAAATCAAAGCTGTCTTTTTATAGAAATTATCAACCTTTTTCATATTTAGGTTATATCTGTTTTACTCGCTCGAACCAGCTCATCAACATAATTTTTGTACTATGCTTTTCCATTCTCTCGCTACCGACAGCGCCGCTCTATAGTCATATTCATCAATATGCTATTATTTCTTCTTGACGAAGCCTAGATAAAGAAGGACACTTATTCTCAGTACACCTGTTTTTCTACCATCTTTTTCCAACTGTACTGAGTTCATAACAATTCCAAATCAGGGTTATCACTATGTTCATTTTTATTCATAGCCTTCATAGGAGTTGCAACCTGAATAAACTTGCAATCATAGTCTTTCAAATCCTGTAAAAATAACCAGTACGTTTTTTCATTGCAGGAGTTCCCGAAGAAATATTTATAAAAATATTGTCATCCTCACCCTTTTTCCGTCATTATTTTTATCAATTATCTCTCAAATCTAAAGAAAAATTGATCGTATTCTGTACCCTTTCAAGCTCACTGTCTTCACTAGTAATGTATTCTATCTTTTATCCTTCTGTTTTGTCAAGTCTGTCTATAAAAATTCATATCTGTTATCCTTCTTATGATTTTCCATATCTCCTTAGTCATATATAGATAGACTTTTTATCAATATCATAATGCCTGCATATATGCAACATAGAACCATCATATAAGTTAGTTTCAGAAATCGGATCATTTCCTCCAAGCGGTGAAAAAGTATATTCATCTTCGTCCTCCTCATCGTTTGCTAAAATACTCTTTATATTAAATATAAGGTATTTTTACCATTTATTCAATATAACATTAAATAATTTTTAATCTTTGTTAATTTCATATTTATTTACATTTGACCACCCAAGTTTATAATGCCTTTAGAGTCAAACTTTTGTTACAAATCTAAATCAAATCAGCTGATTAATCTTAGTATACTCTTTATCATATACAAAGTACTCTCTTACCGGTCTGTCTATATTATACACATTATGAAGTCCGATAAAAAATGCCTTCATATTATAAAGTTATAAAAGGAGGCTACACCTCCTTTTTCTCCATCCGAGCCTCAAGGACTGCTTTTGCCAGTTACATCGCTCAAGCCCCCAGAATGGCAACCATGCGCGCCACAGCCCTCCAGCTTTATGTTGCTTGCCACATCGTCGCCAGATGGTCTCGTTGGTTTTTCAATGATATCGTACATAGTTTCCTCCCTGCCAATCAGCTTTATCTTTTTGGTATCTAAATATAGAGTGGCATATGCCACTATAGTTGCTTTCTTCGCTTCCCTGGCCCTCTATGACCAGTTTTGCGAGTTCCAGGAGTGCCAGTCCTGTATAGGCCGCCACTTTGGCAGTCCTTCCAGCCTGTCGTTTTTGACAAGGTCTGTAAGGAGGTTCTGCCCGCTTTTTGCCAATTCATTCTTTCCCATAGTTTTCTCCTTTTCTTTCGGTCAATATGATACTGGTTTTATGGTTTACTAAATACAAGCCGCTATACAGCCAACAGCTTTATAGCTGTTTTGACAGCCGTTTTTGACAGCTATATGTATCAGCACCTTTTGCAACTTTAACAACAATTTTTCTTCATATGAACCTCCATATTGAATCAACTATATAACTTCTACCTTTGACCACTATATCTCACCTCTTTCCCTGGCTCTCGAGTACTGTGACTGCCTTAGGCAGTCAGCACCTTGATTGCTACTCCAGTAGCATATTTACAAGAGCCTTCTTTGCCGCTGCACTAAAATCTTCTTCAAGATACCTCCTATGTATATGGAAACATCAGTTACCAACTACTTAAGCTATAAAGCTTTAGCAACTTTTGTTTGCATCGCTCTTTTGCTATGTAAACATTGTATCTCTTTACTTTTTAATTTTAAATTTGTACTTCCTCCTCACTTTGCACACACTTTTATTGCCTTAAAAACAAGGATTTTACAGGTTTCATTGACATATTTGCACCAACCTTTTGTTCTTTAATCGCTACAGACGATTTCGCCAGTTTCTTAATGATATCTATATAGTTTCCTCCCCTCTCCTCACTCACTATGCTACTCTTTGCCTGGGCTTCGGTGCCGACCATAGACTGTCAGCGACTTTGATTGCTACTTCCAGTAGCTATCTCACAAGAGCCTTCTTTTGCATGCCCTGCACTAAAAATCTTTTTCATAAGATACCTCCTATGTATCTGAAACACCGGTTACCAACTACTTGAGCTATAAGCTTTAGCAACTTTTGTTTTGCAACTGCCTTTAACTTGTTCTTAGTATACCTCTTAACATAATATCTGCAAATATGTAGTTATATGTCAATCCACACCCACTTTTATTGACTTAAAATAAGTGTTATAATGACTTTGATAACATTTTGCACCCACCCTATAGTGGGCAAGAGGAGAAAAATATGTGAGCAAAGAAAATTGATTTTTATCCTACACCTGGAATTATTTCAATTGATAAGAAATGATACAGAACCTTTGAGATATTCAAGAAGGATATAGGGACAAAATATAATGGTGATAAATATAAATGAATTTCTAAACAGACTACTTTGATGAATATTTTGATGATTGGTACAAAGGAGCTGGAAGGTTACAGCCTTCACATTTCAAAAAATTCTAAAGAACTCCCGATGTTAATGAAGATATAATTACATGATGTTATAAACTTGTTGCTATTGAAGTTGTAGTTGTCAGATAATACTAAGACTAAAAAGAAAGAGTACAAGTCCTCTACAGAACATAGATACTTCAAAAACAACTGACAAGTATGAAACATTAGATATTATTGAAAAATATTGAGTCAAAATACCTGTCTCAATATCCTCTCTATCAGACTATATATGTAAAATGTTGCAATCATATTTTAATAAACCTCTGTATATTCGTGGAACGGATTATATTTGGTCGTGAATATAATATATACTTGACTGTTGTCAAAAGGACTGTATAAAATTTCGCCATACACATGATAATAGATATATACTGTGATGCCATACAAGATTTTTACCGGTAAGGAGCAGATGTTCAACTATGTCTTCTGCTACGGTTTAGATGAAGACGGTAAATTAAAAATTATTCTTTCAGGCTCAGCAGAATGAGTTCTGTGCAAAAAATCATTCAACTATACCTTATCCTTCAGATATTAAGGCCAAGTTTGACCTCACAAACAAACTTGGGAGCTTCTTACGCTATAAACGGTGAATTGGAAGAAACTTGTGTGCTTTTAACTCCTGCCGGAACACTGTCTTTTAAACATATTTATTTCGGCAGACCGAAGGTAGAACAGGAAGGAAATTACTACCGAGGGCAACTCTTAAGTACTATTTTAAATGCTCCACAGAACAGCTATATAGATATTTTTCGCAGATTCAATCCTGGGAGAGCTATTGTTGAATATCCTAAAACTCTTCGAGTAAAATAATTGGTTTTCATGTAAAGTCCTTAGATGGATATGAGAATTTATTGATCAATGATGAAAATCATAGGAGGTGAACTTCACCTTCTATTTTCACTACCGGAGAAACAAGAAATGTCTACAGTGTCTTTTTCTATTCCTCTACCTCTACCCCAACTGATATCTCACATATCTACATTCTATTTTTCTTTTAGTAATCTCTTTAATACAACTTATTATTTAGTAAAAATATTCTTAAATCGTCCCTCTATCAGTTAGTTTTCGCAAACGTTATGTAGATTATTATTACTGCAAAATCGCGAGAGTTTCGCCCCTTACCTGGGGTTAGCTTCTGTAAACTGGAAGAGTCTGGACTTGTTGATTTTTGGATAACAAAGTTTCCGTCCTCTTATCGGGGTTAACTTCTGTAAACGGAAGTAGGGGACAGTGAGAAGTCTTGATATTTTAAAGTTTCCGTCCCCTTATCGGTTATCTGTAAACCCTATGCAAGTTAGGGTTGAGAAAAGGCGGAAAAGTTTCCGTCCTTATCGAGTTAGTTTCTGTAAACACAGATGAGGGAGATGTTGTGATAGATCCGTGTTGTGGTTGTTTCGTCCCTTGGTCGGTAGCTTCTGTAAACGTTTCCGTCATTCCTGAAAACAAAAGAGGAGGTTCTAAAATGGTTTCCGTCCCCTTATCGGGGTTAGCTTGTAAACAAGAACTAAGAAAAGAGCTGATTTGTCTGGGACGAAATTGTTTCCGTCCCCTTATCAAGTTAGCTTCGTAAACTAGTATATCGAATAATTATTAACTGTTACAAACCTCGTTGTTTTAATTCCTGCTTCAATCGCTTCGGTAACGCTAATTTCATCCATTTTGTATGTTTACCAATGATAAACAACCGGCTCTCGATTTACTCATCGAAGCTAAAGGTAGATACGACGCCCAACTCTTCCTTTGTTTCACTCTGACACCTTTTGAGCATCTGTTTCTGTCATCTTCATAAAGAAGCTTTCTACTGATGTTAAGCCAAGACCCATAGCTTTAGGTGTAAACACAAATACAAATCTTCCTTTCAGAGAGGTAGCAAGGTAGTTCTCGTCTCCTTTGATTTATGTGCAGAATGGTTGTCAGATACTATGCAATGATATCTCTTTCAGGATAGATGATCATGCGTAAGTAGTTCTATAAAAATCAGAACTTGTGTGTTGTGCTAACATAAGGGATTGCCTCACCTGTTAGCAGATCTATTCCAGCAAGAAGTGATAAGTGTTCCGAGACGCTTATATTCAGCATCTCGCATCACATAACCGTTTCCGACCGTAGGGCGAAGATCCTCTCCTGTAGCGGCAATAGCCTGTATTCCCGGCTGTCGTCTAGATCTGTATGTACCATCGGTTCATCTGCCGGGATAACAAGCTGACCGTTTTCATCGAATCGCATACTCACCCGTTTATACACCAACAGTACATCATGCATCTTGGACTCAAACTCAGGATCACGTTTTTCACAGTAATACTTTGACTTTTAGTGGCTTTATACTCAGAGTTTTTAGTATTTTTGAACCATAGGCTTTGTTATTGTTTCCAAACGTGGGTAACCTGCCTCGACTGCATGAGTCTGAATATGCTGATGTAGATTCTTGTGCGTCCATAGCTCTCTGTGCATAACCAAGAGATCAGCGGACGCTGATAGCAATATCTATAATCCAAGCAACAGCGTCATCTGTGATCTCAAACAGGACGATTCCTTGACGCTGAGCATCAAACTAATGCACTTTGGTTCCGCCATCCATATTTTTGATGCATAGTTGCACGGTAGAAGGACTTATATCGTATATGCAAGTAATGAATTGGAGTTCCGTTATATCTGTCCAACAATATGGGCTCTTATAACTACTTGAGCCTGTATGGTTCTCTCTGCTTGATCAATGAGCGAGGTATTCTAATCGCTTCTATTAAGGGTTGGGCATGGTTGATTTTTCTCGGCATATTAGCACTTCTTTTTAGAAATAATCAATTCATTATACCATAGAATACTATTTCGTTGCGACTATTTTAATTCACTCTGTGGCGCTGATGAAAAGTTTACAAGATTAGACTCTTCCAAAGACATCGTCTCCTGTCCCTCTATCGTAAGTTAGCTTCAAACTTCATATCAGGCTATGCAAGATGGAATACCGCCAGAGATTCTGTTTCCCGGTCCCCCTTATCGTTAGCCTCTGAACGTCCTTTTGTAAACTTCCTCTGACTAATGCATCTTCAGTTCTCGTCCCCTTATCAAGTTGAAGGCTTCTGTAAACAGAGCTCTATCAGTCTAAAACCACAAGTTCTCATTGGTGTTCTGTCCCTTTATCAAAGGCTTGTGAAACAACAGTGATGAATACGATCCGTGGCACACACCCACTGAGTGTTTCCTGTCCCCTATCGGGGTTAGCTTTGCTAAACCTTGTAATAATATGCAAGTCTCTCTGCTAGACCACGACCAATAAGTCTCCTGTCCTATCGGGCATAGCTTGCAGAACCAGCTAACGCCGAAGCGCAATTGTAGCTGATCTCTGGAAATAGTTTCCGTCTCATCGTTAGCCTCTGTAAACCCAGTTAAGAGAGAAAGGGTTCATCTCTTCCTCACAGTAGGTTTCGTCCCCTATCAGTTAGCTTCTTCAAACGTCTCTATGACAACATTTAACGAGCTTTGACAGATGGTATGCCTCGTCCCGATCGAGTCAGCTGGTCAAACTCCTACCTCTAAGACCTTTGTGAAACAGAGGCTCTCAGGGCTGCTTCTTTAGCGTGCGTCAAAATTTAATGTTGACGTGAGGAGAAAATCAGGTATCTATAGTTACTTGGAAGTGCTGCAAACTCCTTATTTTCACGTGAGCCGCCAGTCTCAAATCGTAAACTTTAGAATAGAGACAGCCAACTGTGTATAGCAATACAAACTACATAAAGTCCAGTTTTACTATTGGTTCCAAGCTTTCGCAGACTTTATTTAGTTCTGCACTACACATGTGGCATTACGGTCAAAGACATTTTATTTAAATCTCAGTAACTCAATCATTATTGGCATTGATAAAAGCAGACCGCCATTAGAAATGCCTCTCATCTATTTAAATTGGGCATCACCGTCAATCAACACCTTATCCCTTTCTATTACCTTCCATATCATCTTGCACTATCAGACCTGGAAATGTCCTCCCGCCACATCATCTGCATTCTCACCTTTAGAACTTTCCGTATCATTTTCTCAGGTGGGCCTTCTTTATCAGATTCAAATTCGTCAGACTTATCTTCGTCGGACCCAACTTCATTAGGATCCATCATCAGTCCTTCCTTAGTAGTTCTTCATTTCAACCCTCCTGAATCTTCTTCCTTCTCAACTTCCATCCTCATGTGCTTCTTCCGCGCTGCAAGGCCTCTTTGCATCGGCTATCAGCCTCGGTCCTTTGATATCAAGAAGTGCAGGACTCGTCCTCACTTAGGATTATTATTTCATCATCTTCACCTCGATGAACCCATCTGTATTCAGACATGTTTGCTGCAGCCCTTCATACCCAGTACCCGCAGCATCAGCTTACTGATAAGTATCATCTCCTTAAGTCCGATAAGATGACTGAACGTCTACCGTTTATGGCCGCTTTCTCAAGAACTTTGGTAGCTCCTGGAATGTGATGCCGCTGAAAGGAAGGAGTCTGTAGCATGATGCCTCCTGGTGTGCCGAGCATTACCGCATTGCTGTCTGCGGGAGTTCCTGCCTCCGCTATGTTTTTCTCCTATCTATATCATTGTACCTAGAACATCCATAGAACTCCTCCTGGAAGCACATCCGCACTCAGCTGCTTCTCTATTCTCATCTTTCTCTTAAGCATTCTGACGAAACGATAACCCCTAATATGGCTTATCATTGATCCTGCACACCCTTGAAGTCTAGTATACCTTTTGAACCTCACGAAGCTAGTTAAGTAACTGAGCCAGCACGAACTCCTTAACCTTTAGGATACGATGTGGATTCACACTCACCTTCTCAGGGAAACCATCACCCGGCCTCAAGCATATCCTTCCGTTTCGATGCTTATGCCTCTGAGTCACGTATGGCATGTGTAGGTCTTTGACTCACCTGTTTCATTGTCGGTACAATGATCACGCTTTCTTCTTTGCATCCTTAAGCTCCACAACACCGCCGAACTCCTGTGGATAACTGCAAGACCCTTAGATTTTCTTGCCCTCGAAAGTGTCCTCATACCTCGAAAGACCCTGCGTGATATCACTGCTGGCAACACCTCCTGGTATGTGGAAAGCATGCGGTAAGCTGTTGCACCTGGCTCACTGACAGGATCTGTGGGCAATGATACCTACTGGCCTCACCCCACCTGTGTACCGCCTCGTCCTGCTGCGATGTTCGCACCATAACATTTTGGTACAGATACCTGTATATGTGCACTTAAGACGAAAGTGTATGGTTCTTATCTTTACACTGTCCCCTGCTGTTTCTCTGCAAGTACCTTCATCACGCCGCCGCCTTCGTGCGTACACACATGGTCGCTTTGAGCAACAACTCTCACCTGCATCAGGATCTGTAAATTGTTTCCGTAACACATCTGCCTGTAATCTCCTCAAGGCTCTCTATATAACCTCCTGCCGTCTTGAGAATGCTTTGATTTCCACATATGGAATTCTTGTCTCACGCAGTCTGTTTCACGAACTATTAAGTCCTGTGAAACATCTACAAGTCTTCTCTCTTTGTAAGATACATCCAGTAACTCGGCTGTAATGAAGAGCGCATCTGGCAGTCCCTTTCTTGCACCCATGGGCTGGAGATAGAAGCATCTAAAACATCAAGAGACCCTTCTCTGAAGTTTGAATTCTGATAGGAAGCTCTGATAGGTGCTGTCCTGTTGTATCCGCCATAAGACTTCGCGCATACCTGCAAGTCGCTCATCTGCTTATCTGAAACCTCCTCGCCCTCGGAGTCGGCCATCATAAAGATATTGCTAGTAGATCCAGTCCGTCAAGCAGATCCTCTGTAAAGCCGCTTATCCGTGGTATCCCATAGTTCTTTACAACTTCCTTATATCTTTCCTCTTCTGTGATAAACGCGGCAAAGTCTCTTGAGATCCTGTCTACTGTAGCCTGCGCAATCTCTTTATAAGCCCAGGCTACTTGGCTGGCACTCGTCATATCTGGAAATGGAAAGTCAGTCATAGAGGTAAGATAGTTGAATACTTATATCCGATTGCCTTTATGTCATCAAGCACTTCCCGCCGTCCTTGAAAAAGTCCATGTAGCATTTATAACTCCTTTTCAAGGATCTGGCTTACATTGCTTTTTCATGTACAAGGAAATCAATTCCCAAGCTCTAACTTCGTCTCCTCGGGATGCTCGGTCTCACAAATCCAAGATCCTGAGGTGGTCATCTCCGCTGAATAAAAAGTCTCGCCCACTGTAGAATCGTACAACTTCCGATAAAACTTCTCCCGTTTTCAAGTCTTCGTCATGCCTTACCCTTTATCTTTGAAATGCGCAATGTAACAATCTTGTGGTTGTGCATACAGCATCGCCTCATTTACACTCTCCAAAGAACTCTACCTTCTCCCTTTTGCACCGGGTCTTTCCTGTGTAAGATAATAAATGCTGGCGCAAGTACCATATCTCTGTGAAGGTACGGCAACCGGACGCCGTCTGAAGTGCTTTTAGTGAGGTTACTGTAAAGAAGCAGACTCTGCACTCCGCCTGTGCTTCTCAACCGAAAGCGGAAGATGGACAGCCATCTGATCTCCGATCAAAGTCGGCACTGAAGGCTGTACATACAAGAGGATGAGTTTTAGAGCTCACTCTTTCACAAGGTACAGGCTCAAATGCCTGAATACTCAGAGTCTGTGGAAGTGTAGGCGCTCTGTTACATTACAGGATGTTCTTGACAACCTCCTCCAAAATATCCCATACTTCAGTCTGCATCTCTCTCAAACCATCTATGGATTTTGAGATCGTGAGCGGTACACTCCTTTTCTGTACCAATCTCTCATTACAAAAGGCTTTAAACAGCCTCATGGCCATTTCCTCTCGGCAGACTGTGCACTGATAAATCTCAGTTCTGTGGTCCCACCACAATAACGGATCTTCTTCCTGAGTAGTGTCAACACGCCTTTCCGGAGCAGGTTTTGACGGAAACGTCCCTGGCCACCCTTTTCTAACATATCTGAAAGTGATTTTAAGGCTCCTGTTTCAGCGCGCTGTTACAGGTCTTCTCTCTCTGCTGTTATCTATAAGAGCATCTACAGCCTGTAACGATTCCTCTTTTCTAGTTTCTGATAATGATACCAGGGCACAGTTTCAGTAGTCTTGCCAGACTGCTATTTCGTTTATAATTCTTCCAGAGACCATTATACGCTTTAAACAAATCTGCCGTCAAGCTGTACCATAGGTCTGATATCGGCATTACAGTACATTTGTAAGTATCATCCACCACGCTTATTCCCTGAGCTTCAAAAGCCCACTACATCGTCTCTTAATAATCTTGGTTTTTGTCCTGTTGCATCTACCAATGTTCTTTCAACCTTATTCGTCAATATTCAAGCATTTCAAGATACTCCAGCACCCATGCCCGCTCTAAATGAGCTGTACCAGCTTTCATTGCATCCTGTACCTCCTCCGAAAGCACCTGCTTATAGTTGAGGGCTGCATCCCTCCGTCACATACCATATATGATGCTAGAACTCCAAGATACGGGTTATATCCATAATAAGACCCATTCTTGCAGCTGAACACCAGCACTAGATATGTGATACCGAGTCGTGCAAGCTTTTATGTTACTCCATACGCCCTCTTACGTACACTGGACTTTGTGCCATCTACGCCAAGCATCTGTCACAGACTGTACTTTGTAGCGTATTTTCTTGTATTTACTACCAAATGACATTCCCAATCCTTGCTTGGTCCGAATATCTCCTCTCATGAACAGCGTGTCGTCTTCCCAGGCTTTCAGAATGTCCTATAGTTGATGGGCGGGCTTTGCAACCTCACCCGAGGAGACCACTAGGTAGTCAGGATAGCTTAAACCAATCTTTGACTGTATCAAAGGAAATTGGTTGATAAGCATCATTGTTTTCCGGCACAAAATTTTGCTCCTTCATACTAAAACGATAAATCGACTTTCATTGATATTTGTACTGTCCTGGGTTATAAACTCATGAGCAGTTCTTAAAATATTCACCGGTAAAGATTTTCACCATCAAAGTCATCTCAATCATCAAAGTTATCTCAGCATCATCAAAATTATCTGTATCATCAAAACTGAATCTCATCTCATGAGGAATCATCATGTGACGAATCACTCTCCGAATCTGTCTCACTCAAGTTATAGTCAGCATTCACATTTCAGATGCTCTGCTCTTGTACCTACCTAACTGGTTGCACAAACCTCCATCTTTACCCACCCGTCTCACCATATCCTGCATCTTTGAACTCTTTCTTTTTCCGTACGTCTGGGTTCTCACTCCTCTATAATGGAGTGGAGACGGAAGTCGCATACTCTGCATTTTCCTTGCGTTCCCACCTCTTCACTGTTCTCGCCCAGAACGCTTTATATCAAGTCCAAGTGATTGTAGCTCTTTAAAAGCACCTCAATGACCTCGGAATACCCAGCACCAGGTATATTCTCACCCTGATAACAGCCTTCATAAGTCTTTCATACACGACCGTAACATCATCTGACTTTTCTGCGTCAAAATCTCGCAAGGCAGGGCGAAGCACTCATATGCCTCAAGTGCCCAAACTCTCCATCTCCGAATCTCTGACTGCCAAACTGTGCTTTTACCCAAGAGGTCAAGTGGTGTAACCAGTGAGTAAGGACCCTGGTTGATCTGCAAGACATTCATCATCTACTGTGGTGGGTAGCTTTAAGATAATGAGATAGACTCTATTGTAACGGACTGTCAGTATTCTCCGGTTCCACCAAGGTCACGAAGTTCCCACTTTCTACTGCCTCTGGAAAAGCGGAACACCTTCTGTGCTTTTTGTGTCTGCAGATGTGAATCTGAGATATTCTTGCTGCAACACCGATCAAAAGTATCACTTATATTTATCCTCGAAATCATCCAATCACCGTTTACATAGTCATTTGCAACCTCAAGCATTATCCATAATATCATTCCTGTTTCGTCACTCGTCACATAGCAGGATAGAGTACATTAGCCAGCGCCTTTATGGCAAGTAGTTAGGTGAATCTCGGCAGGTCAGTCTCGATATTCATACGTAGCTGCACACGTAGCTGATTTAAGCACTATATCAAGCGGTCTCTCTGCTCAGCGAAGGAGGCGTATATCTTCTATACAGGCAATACCTGGAAACAAGAATCTTTGTTACCATGACGACCCGCCATCTTGTCACCGACTGAAATTCCTCTCTTTGGTGCTATATAAATTCTGCATCTCTGTAAACTACCGGGAGCTGTTCATCACGCGCTTCTGTCAAACTACCTTGGCAGATCCACTCACACACACCGTAAGCACCATGGTGGTACCTTAAGTGATGTATCTCTACCCTCTCGGCCTTCCGCCGAAGATTGCACGAAGCAGCCTTTCTCTTCCGTTGTAAGCTCGCCTCCTTCGGAGTGACCTTTCCTACCACAAAATACTGCACCGGCTCTTACTTCCGCACCGATTCTGATAATACCTCCTCATCCAAATCTTACATGCATCACCTACACCTGAAAGTCATCTCAGTAATCTCTTCCGGTCCAAGTTTAGTTTCTGGTACGTAGCACATCATTCAATATGAATGGATGTGTACATCATATGGCCATAAGTCTCCTCACTTAAAGTACTGCATCCCTCGTAATTATATCCCTCCTGATGTCATAAATCCGATAAGAGTGATTCTTTCCGGAGAGCTATTCACTCATTGTTATATGTTGGAAGCACCGTCTGCACTAACCTCATACTGGCATTTACAGATGATTACTTTAAATACTATAGGTTTTGATTATATGAGTTTGACTATGCTGTTTGCAAACTTTATAAGTCTTTCATATGTACTGGCAAGTGCTGCATCATCATCTCTCTTATTACTATATTTATCTGATGAACATTCCAGTCACCGTTCCTGGAATTTCTTTGCACCACACATACACCTGAGTCAATCCTGCACTTTGTGTCCCACATACTGGTACGACCACGGGTATCCGTAATCACAGTAAGCGGTACAGCCTGTCTTTGCGATGTTTGGTTCCTAGAAGCGCACGGGTTGGCAATCACTGTTTTCAAGCATGGTATCATACTTGCAGCCACTGGAGAATACCTCATCTCTGGAGATGACATCCATCAAGTCGATATTCTTCTTGCAAACTCTGAAGTCTCATCACTGCAACGACCTGATGGCATTATTACGTACAAAATGTCCCTCGGCATCAGCGCGGCCCAGTCGCTCTGCGCCACCGCAAAATTCATCCTCTTCATCCGCAGTCAGATATATAATATTATCTGTTACTACTGCTGGATTTGGCAGGTCCTGCAGATTCTATCCGTCACACATGATAAGCGCTCTGCTAACTGCACTACTCACCACCTGCAAAACCTGCAAAGTGGAGCTCTATAAGTCCGGATATCTGGTCCTCTCAGGAGTCTCTCATAGGACACATATCTGCCATTACACGTGTATAGGTGAATATCCTCGAACTTCAAATCCTGCCTCTCTCTCTCTTTGAAAGACCGCCTGGTCCCAAGGTCATTGAGAGTCTTCATGTGTAAGTTCCAGTGGATTGTTTTGGTCCATAAACTGGCTAAGTCTGAACTTCTGAAAGAATTCCTTTTAACTGCTGCCGTTACAGGCTATGAGAGATGAGTAAGGATTGAGGGTCATAGAATCATTATCCTGAGTAGGTCATTCTTCTTGCTACAACTTTTCCATTCTTGTGCAAGACCAGATACGGCATACTAGATTCTGCAACAACTCACACCCACCGCCTCTTATTCTCCTTCTGTTTCTGGCGGCTTTGATATCATCCTGTTGCCGATATGCTTCTATGTGCTATGTGATAGCATTGCTGCAAAGATATCTTCCCTCAGGTACATGCGTTTCTGTATAAGTTCATTTACATTCTTTCAATCGGCCCTTTATAAGTCTCTTCACCTCTATTTTCTTCATGGCTGCTAAGCAGGTAATATACCCGTCTTCGCACACCTCACTGACTTAGGTCCGTAAGCTCAGCATCGCTAGCTTAACATCCGCTCATTGCCTGGAAAGAACTTTAACCCTCTCTCCACTCCATGTATCCACACCGCTGGAATTGCGGCATTTTGAATAGCTGTAGCAATATCCGCATCCACTACAATCTCGGCCTGTGCTATTATCTCACCTGTATTCTCATCCACTACATCTCTTGACAATGTATGTCCCTTGATTCTGTTCTTGAAGTGAAGCTATTAAACTTATATCTTCCACACTTTTGCCAAATCATATCTTCTGGCATCAAAAACATTGATCTGAGCAGACTCTCTGCACTGTCTACGAAAGCGGCTCTCCCGGTCTTATCTTTTTATACAGCTCCAAAAGACCGTCCTGATAATTTTCAGAAGGATCCTTTGCAAAACTTGCCATAATCTTGGGTTCTTCTCCGAACATATCTGTAATCTGTGTATTTGTTCCAAGATCGAATGCACGCAAAGTACTGTAATAGGTAATTTTTTCTTGTTCTGTCAACTCTTGCATAGAAAATATCATTTGAGTCTGTTTCATATTCAGTGATGCACCCTGTTCGGTGATGACCTGACATAAACAGTTTCTCTACCTATTTTGTATTATGTTCTATTGTATAGTAAATACCGGTGAACCAACTGACTGACTATAACTCTCTCCGCACCGTTTATTACAAAATGATCCTGTATCGGTCATCAGCGGTAAATCCTAAAAAGATTTCTCATGCTCGTTTATCTCGTCCTTATCTTGTTTATAAGTCTGATTTTCACCTTTTATGGCCGTATACGTAGTCGTGCTCTGTCTTTTTACACTCTTCTATTGAATATTTAACTTCATCTCTCGCCAACCTGAAATTGACAAAATCGAGGCCTAGTATCGTCCTGCAAAAATCTCTCTATAGGAAATATATCTCTAAAACTCCTTTTAGACCTGCATCCAGGAAACCACTGATATGAGTGTATCTCTATCAAGTTCGGCATTTCCAGAACTTCTTTTTGTGTTTGGAAGCTCATCCTTATGTTCTTCCGGAAGTTATCGGACGCATCTTGCTTCTATCCATTGACGTTTCAATTTCGTATATTTTTCTATATGAATTTAGATTTTTCTATGATATAATAGGAAAAGTCATTTCATTTAGTTTAGCCTTTTGGCAAGTTACATTATCTGAACACCTATAAAGGGGGCATAGAAATCCCTAAGCAATAGTGCAACTTTCATCTTACACACACAACATCTGTCAATCCCAAACATTTGTTCTTTATTAGATGAAAAATGCTGACCTCACGTGAGCCGACATCTCTTTATAAGCTATCTTGTGCATTAGATGAAGTGGCAGTGAAAAGCTTGTAAATCTTCTTGTCCTTCTTGCCCCTGCGCTTGTACCTACTTCAACATTTACTCTGATAGTATCAAAGCTGTCTGATGTTATAACGACCTCATTATTTGCTTGAGTGAATCCGTCAGCGAAAAGTCAGATACTGATCATAACTGTAGGCTGGAATTTGATGAAATCTTATATGTCGCGGCACTGCCTCACAGAATATCCTTTATTGTAGGTAATTCCCGTTTACAGTTACTGTTGCATTACCGGCTTTGATTTCTTCTCATAAAAGCCCTTAACACATCTGAATTTGAAGCATCAAAATGTGATTCTGGCACTCTGTCAAAGAAATTGCTTGTAACCTCTGCGCCTGATACCTGGTATAGCGTATCTTTGATTCGGTTGTAAGCTCAAATCTTCTATGCCGTTGCTCTTTAATACGACAGTATCTGACGCCCCTCCAAACTTCATGGACTTCATATACCATATTTCCGCTAACTGAAAATGCATCATTACTAGTATAGATATTCTGCCTTGTGATACATTTTACAATCGTTTACTGCTACATTGTTCAACTTTTTCTATAAACTCGTCAATCTTATTTTGGTCACCTTTAATGTAATTGCATAAACACTTGCATTATTGTATTTTGCAGGTAACACTTTCTCAATCTCCACAGGGTTTACGGCTGCAGGAACCGGTGTAGGCACTACAGGTGTTGCCGCATTTGCAACGGCTCCGTCCGCATTTAATGTAAACGTAAGATCCTCATATCCTCCGCCTTTACAACAAAGTTATGACTTTTGCAGAGTTGAACTTTTCCGTCTCTTGCTTTTAACTGACAGTTCACTTATCTTACCTCCATATATTGCGTTTGAATGTAGCTGGAATTCATGCATCACTGAACTGAAAATCTGCTTGTCTTTGCATATGCCTCTTCATTTACACTTACTTCTTTACTGCCTTAAGATATTTTTCAAGTTCTGGCGATCCATACTTTCAAACTTCACTGTAAGCATCTCATAGAAGAATGAGTTTTGTCTTGGCACCGGATTTTGCAGAGGTGCCATACTCAGTCACTTCAACTGCCGGAGGCAATACCTCGCTTTTTGCCGAAAAGATTTTACTTTGATATATTTTAGCAGGATAGGTTTTCTGTCACTTGACTGTAAGTATATTGTGTATTCTCCCGCATCTTTAAAGAGTCCTCTACGAAGTGTTACCTCACCGTCTGCAACATGCTATACCGAATCTGAACTCCGTTACTGGCTCACCAAAGCTGATATTACATCTCTCAACATTCCGTCAGGTCTTGTACTTTTACATTTGAAGCTTACTAGGAAATCTCCTGTTTGGGATCTCCGTCTCACAGCCTTTTATCACTACAGGTGAACCGCATGCTTTTCACTTCACATCTGTACTACATCTCCCACGGTGTCTGTGTAGTAAAATCAAGAGTTATCTTCTCATATCCTGTAGCATCGTGCGAAGAGTATGATTTCACCATCGGCTTAATATACTCATTAAATGCATTCTTGTAGATTGTATTACTCTTTTTATCGGCAGTCTATTTTCATACTGCTTTTAAGGCATGAATCATTTCTAAGAGCCGCACTTGAACCGTCCAATACAACGACTGCAGTTTTTCTATAAAATCAGTATTATCTGTTGTAAATGTATAACTTCAGCTCTTTGGTATAAGTCCTCAACAGAAAGGCCTCCACAATATTTTCCATAGCGGTATATTGTACTGAGCTTACCGTTTTCAAGTACATGTATTACCGACAATATTCTTGTTGCGCATCTGTGATGAGCTTTCATTACTCCTCAAAATGTAAGGGCTCTTCCTTCCAAGTCTTACATCTTCCTTTGCATCAATAAAATCATCAAGCTTGTACAGCTTTGACTTGTCTTCCTACTATTGCCTCGGGAATCTGCTCATAGCTTACCACTCATTACCGCATCAAATTCTTACTTCGGCCGATTCTCATTTAAAACCATTGCATTTGCAAAAGTAAGTCATAATCATACATAAGGTATGCATGTCATCATATTCTGCTTGCACCGGATGTTGCATCCAGCACTGCTTCCGCCTGATTTTATTTGTAGCACCTGATATTGCATCTGTCTTTTACCTGAGCTGTGATGGTTTTGTACTGTATCCGCCCACAAGAACTGGATGTACTTGCAGAGTCTTCTCTGTTTTCCCTACATGAGTTTTACTTACTGTAGGAGTTGAAACCGCATCCACAGTCTTTTGAATCATCATCTGTGCAGTGCTGTTTTTGCTGATGAACTGTCACTATTTACGACTTCAAACTTCTTTATCAGAGTTTTATAACCCTTTGTATATGTGTAACTGTATATACTCGGTACGATCCGTATATACTTTCCTGAAGAACTGTCCGTTCCGTTTATATGTACTATATTTCTATATTGTACCAGCCTGAAGTATTTCGACAGATCTATGGAAAGTGCTGTCCGGCTTTGTAAGAGGTAACCTTGTACATTACCACACCTGCATCATTTCCGAAGGTGTGATTTTCCTTTTTGTCCACTATCTTGAACCTTACATCTTTTCCAACCTTCGGGTTTGGAGTTGCACTGTCACGGACAACCTTAAAATCGGTATTGCTTACAAGGATATAGGAGACTTATCCTGTCACTGCCGTTTGAAGAACCCACACTCATAGTAGTTCCCCTGTTTCTTGCATTATTTTGCGGAAGTGGAATATTTGTAACACCCACCTTGCCGTACTTGGTTTCAAAGATGTATTATATACAAGATTTGAGTTTACAATATTGTGGGTCTATTAAGAAGTTTGATATTGTTAAGTCCCTTAAACCAGTTCTCCTGTTCTCATTCTCAAGCTGATGCTTTATCTTTTCATACTTCCGTTCCTTTCCACTGTCTATCTGTTACAGGAATATAGTACTTTGATGAACTGCAGCTACAGTCGAATCAGTCTTGTTCGTGCAAAAGTAAATGTTGTCTTTGAAGCATTCTTTTTCACTTTTCCTCTCATTGTCATAGGCTCAAGTGAAGTAATCAAACTTTGTAACAGGACCGTTTGAAATTATATACTTCGGTGCTTTTACATCAGTTTTTGTATAGTTCTTTTCTCGCCGCCTGCAAAAGCGTGGATAATCCTGTGTATCATTGTCCGGCCTTACTTTACTATCTGTAGTTCTGACGGATCTTTTTACAGTTGAAAGCTACTTCACTACGATGGGCTTCATCATCTACCCATTATGTTTGCTGTGACATCAAAAGCCGTCCACAAGTAATTTGTGATTATCAATCGTTCCATATTTGAATGTAATCTACCACATACTCGCCGAAGTCTGTATTAATATTTTTGTATAGTTTACATATGCAAATTTGTCTGCTGTTTGTTTTCTACATTACTTAAAGTATCACTTTTTACCCTGCATTATTATTTACTTGTACTTGAAGTTTTATTTTCCGCATCTTTTGCTTTCTTGTACACCCTAGCTTTTATTTTCCAGCATTTTTGCTTTCTGTATACCTGAGTTTTATTCTCCATTTTGCTCTTGCATACCTGAAGTCTTTATTCTCTGCATCTTTGCTTGCTTCTTTGCTAAAGCATTCCTGCGTTTTCTATTTTCTTCAGTTCTTAAAGTTTTATTGTTCATCTTTTGCTTTCTTCTTTACTTAAAGCTGTATTCTCATGCTTTTGCTTGCTTGTACTCTAAAGTTTTATTTTTCTGCATCTTTCGCTTGCTTCTTTACTTGAAAAGCTGTATTCTCTGCGTTTTACCTGATTCTGCTGCATTGTTGTTATTTACGCCTCAGTTACGCTCCTGTACTTCCTTGCCGCCCCCTTTTAGGAACCCTTTTGAGTTTCCGCCTGAACCGCCTTTTAGCTACCGGTTCTAGCTTTTAGAGCCGCCTGTGTACTTTGCACCCGTTTGTGCTTAAAAGAAGACAATCCTTTTCCTTTGTGAAAACATTACTCCGTCTTTTCCCACTTACCATCCGACATTTCACCTTTGTCCGTCAGGCGTAGTGGTATTTACAGATGACCTCCGCCTTCAGGGTTGAAATAATAGCAATATCCGTCTATCCACTCCACACTGGTAAAGCATCATCTTTCCTCCTGTCCGCCTTCGGCTGTACTTTAAGAAATACCAATTTTCCGTCAGTATCCTGAACCCAACCTGTCTTCATAATACCGGAACCGTCCATGTAATACCAACTGCTTAGGGTCTTGTCCAACTGACAGCCTTTCCCATTGTCATTATATAGCTCCATCCGCTTTGCTCTTTTTCTCCATGAGCCGGCAAGCAGGCGTAACCTGTGTTGAGCAAATGTACAATACACCTTAATGCACTGACACCTACATTAAAAATAAGCTTTTCTTTTTCATAAATCTCTATTACATTCTTTATGTACATTCCGTTAGTGGCCACTAACTTTTCTACTTAAATAAAGGAAAGTTGCAAAATGACAAAAGCATTTGAATCATAATCATACCTAAATCATGGGATTGAAATACTCTTGCAAAATAACTTCCTTTGCGTAACTTTACATTATATTATTGCTAATGTATACGTGCTAACATTTAATATTATACCAAAAGCGTAAATTTATTTTCAAGCTCTATGTAGTATGTTTTCAAAAGTACATAGTATATACGTATGAAAATTATAATATTTAAAAGAGACAGTTTGGTAAACTTATCTCATACTGTCTTTTTCTGAAAATTACTATCTCCCGGTAAATCCAGTATCATATTTAGTTGATAGTATGCATTGACATGGGAATTCTAGCTTTCAATATTCTGTTTACATTGTCTATGATTGTTTTGCAGGTCAATATCAAAATCTTTGTAAAAGATCACAGCATAGTCATATCTTTTCATCAATTACTATCCCGTGGTAATTAATAATATGTCTTTCATTGTCTCTCATAATTTTGCAGCAATGATTTTATCTTTGTATCTCTCATCATTTTACATCCACGGCATGAACCCAGATACCAAGAATACATTACATTTTACTATAACTTTGTCTCAGCCTCTATGAGAGTATAGGATACATCTCCGATGCTTCTATTGTCCTCTATCCTCTAACATTGATTGAACTCTGTGTAGTCGTAACGTAATCATTCAGTGCAAGATCAAAACAATTTATACACCTTCCGCACCCCTTTGCTATCTCCTTGATACCTCTGACTATATCTCCGTCCACTCTCACCAAGTATTTTCTTTATTGTATCTGACAATATCTCATATGCCGCCTTTCAGTATAAATAGAAGATATAATGTCACCCGCTTATACCGTCTATTGAAATCTTTGTTAAAAATATATACAGCGAAATAAGCTATCACCATTGAAACTATCGTATCGTGCATCTGCGCCTGAAGCCCTGTAATGCAACCTGAATTGTATTTCTTTCCGCTGTCTCTGTATAAATTCTAATATTATTTTTAGATGCTAATTGTTGCAATAATTATTATTAGTCCAATATTGTTCTATCTCTCATTGTTAAACACCGCCTACAGAGCTTATACAGACTGAAAACCACATCAATAGATACGCGCCCATCAGCAGACTTGTCAGATACTCTGTCCTCCATGTCCGAAAGGATGTTGTTTATGCAGGTGCTTTTGATTTGAAAGCTTTGTACCTATTATAGTAATCATGATGACGACGAATCAGTATATTATTCAAAAGATCACTGACAAAGTGCAATAGAACCTGACAGTATACCCAGTACAGCCTTTTAAAATCCCTAAAAACAAATTTGTAATAATACCTACTACAGCTTCATAAATCATTATCTCTTTCTCTCTCATTTGTATCTATTCAAAATTTATGACGTTACTTTTTCACTCATTTTTAATAATGTTTACATCCTGCTCCTTTCCCATTATTTACAGATGATAATGATACAAAAAGGATGTGTATACAATTGTGAAATCGTATACAACCCACATATATAGTTTTCTCACTTAAAATCAAAAGTAACTTTTATAGTAATCCACCACATCAATATACTCCATCAACAGTTCTTTTTCAGTCTCCACATGCTTTGACAATCTCTGTGCGGCTACTATAGAGAGCCATCTTTTGTACATACTGTTTTGCAGTATCCGACTTTGCAGTAAATATCCATATAACATATCTAGCAAGTTCCTTTGTCTTCAAGAGCAAAAGAGAAGTAGGCATTAGTGCGCATCCGCCGCCGCATTTCCCTGAGTCGCATGAGACCAGTCTATTATGGATATCTCTCCGCCATCTCCTATAAGGACATTGCTTTGGATTAAAATCTCCATGGCAAATCTTTGTATGTTTTCATTCCGTCAAGTCTGCAGTTAAGCTCGTATCTGATAGTTGCATTCAGCTCTTTTAACTCATTTATCTGCCTACTGAACTTAAGATTCATTCTGTTAAGAAGAGGTGATGACTTGGAATGTATATCGCTGTATCAACAAACATCTCCATATACTTTCTTATATTTTTCCTTGTCGGACCTCCATAATCTCTTTTTAAGTTTTGCCGTTTTCTTCAACATTATAATAGCCCAGCCGTCCATCTCCTCTACAGCAAGCACCTTAGGGACATTCAGACCGGTTTCTTCTATCCTTGCCTGATTAAGTGCCTCATTGAATACATCAGACTTCGGATGTCTCCTTGCAGATCCTTTATAATGCAATCATTGCTTTCATATACTTTCTTATGCTTTTCTCTCTACAATAAGCTGATTTGTTAAATCCATAATGATATCAATCTCTTTCCAATTTAGATTCACCTATATTATCTGCCGTAATAAGCATCCAAATACAGCTCTTTAATCTCACTTATAAGCGGATATCTCGGATTTGCGGCAGTACATTGGTCGTTAAATGCCTGCTCGCTCATCTCATCCAATGTATCAAGGAAATGCTTCTCTTCCACTCCGCAGAGAGCTATAGTCTCTTTTATCTCGATAATTCTCTTTAACTCTTCTATTTTTCTTTTATAAAGTTTTCAAATACCTCATCATCATTTTTCCTGTTACCGCAGTATCTTGCCGCCTCAACATATCTTGCCTCTGCTTTAGGATAGTCATACTGTGAATGTTCCCCATCTTTGTAGGTACATCATGGCATTGTATCTCATTACTCTTGTAAGTATAACCGCATTTGCAAGTCCATATGCTGATATGATGGAATGCTCCAAGCTTATGTGCCATTGAGTGATTTACTCCAAGGAAAGCATTTGCAAAAGCCATACCTGAAGACAGGAAGCGTCCGCCATCTTCTCTCTTGCAATAGGATTCTACCTGTCTTTCTATATGCTGAGCGAAGATAATCAAACATAAGCTTCATTGCTCTTAGAGCAAGTCCGTCTGTATAATCTGTAGCCATTATTGATACATAGGCTTTCAAGTGCATGTAAGTACATCTATTCCTGATGCTGTAAGTCCCTTTCGCTGATCCATCATATTGTCTCACATCCACTATTGCCATATTCCTGGAGGATCTCGTAGTCTGCTATAGGCCATTTTATTCCTGTATCCGCATCTGTAATAATTGCAAAAGGCGTACCTCACTACCTGTACCTGATGATCGTAGGTACCGCTACAAAGTATGCCTTTTGTCCCATCTTAGGGAATGTATATACTCTTTCTGATATCCATAAAGTCCATAGCCATATCTTCAAAGTTAACCCTCAGGATGCTCTATACATTACCCACATTATCTTTGCGGCATCCATAGCTGAACCGCCGCCGGAGAGCAATGATAACATCAGGCTCAAATGATGTCTACCGCCTTTACACCTCTCTTGCACATTGGAGTGTAGGATCCGGTGTTGCATCATAGAAGCAGGTATATCTTATTCTATCTCATCAGCTTTATTTTGATAACCTCTGTATATCCGTTCTTGTAAAGGAATGTATCTGTTACACTAAATGCTCTCTTCTTGTGCATTATATTTCCAAGCTCATCAGTGCTACCGGCAGACAGCCTCTTAAAGTAAACCTTTTTCAGGAGTTCTAAGCCACAACATAGTTTCTCTCTCCTTTGTGCTACAGTTTTTATATTTTATCAAATGCTTTTACGCTACATTCTCAGAAACCGAGTTACCGCCCCATGATCCGCAGACCGAGGGTAAGTGAAGGTAAGTTTAAAGTTATATAAATCACCGATACCTCCATGAGCCGGAGTATGACAAGGATTCTAAGATGTCTTCATAGCCTTTTCATGTATAGCAAGCTTTTTCTTTTTGATTGACATCTATATAGATAGCCGATGTATGTCCGTAACCTCCGTCCGCTACAAGTCTTTCAGCCTTTGCTATTGCCTCATCAAAGGTCTTTGCCTTATACATTGCAAGTACCGGAGAGAGCTTCTCATGTGCAAATTCTCACTTATATCAACCGATTCCACCTCCACCGATAAGTATTTTTGTGTTTTCAGGTACGCTTACACCTGCCATTTCGGCAATCTTAAATGCCGACTGACCTACTATCTTTGCATTTAAAGAACCAGCCTATTATGATATGTCTTACCTTATCAAGCTCATCTTTCTTTAGAAAAATAGCAACCTCTGTATGCAAATTCTACTTCATTGTATATACTGTCCATTACGGTAACCGACTGCTCGGAAGCACATATCATACCATTATCAAAGTCTTTGAATGTATTATTGAATTTACAGCCATCTTGATATCAGCGGTATCATCACTAATTACCGGAGTATTACTGGCACCTACACCTATTGCAGGCTTTTCCTGATGAATAAGCCGATTTAACCATTCCCGGTCCGCCTGTTGCAAGTATTATATCTGCCTCATGCATTACCTCATTTTGTAAGTTCAAGTGAAGGTACATCTATCCATCCTATTATTCCCTTTGGAGCACCTGCTTCCACCGCTTTTTCCAAAAAGCATTTTGCAGTATAGTTTGTACAGTCCTTGCTCTTGGTGTGGCTTATTATAATGGCATTTCTGGTTTTAAGCCAGAAAGTATTTTTAAATATAGCTGTAGATGTCATTTGATTGGTTGTTGGGATAACCCAATGACTATACACCTATAGGCTCTGCAATTTTTCTTTATTCCGAATATCTTGTCTCTTCAAATCACTCCGCAGGTCTTGGTATCCTTATAAGCATTATAAATACTACCAGCCGCATAATGATTTTTTGATAACCTTATCCTCTAAAACTCCCATTCGGTCTCTTCCACCGCCATCTTTGCAAGTGAAAATCTTGCTTTATTGGCGCCATAGATACCTCATAAAAATCTTATCAACCTGTTCCTGGCTGTAGCTGCAAAATTTTCTGAGCTTTTCAGCTCTTTCATCTTGATATTTAAATTATCAATACTGTCAACAATAAAATTCTTATCTGCCATACTTCCTCCGACACATATAAACAAATATTTGCGATAACATACTTATATAATACAGTGTTATTTTTGTCAATATAATATTCTTTATTTTTACTTTTCTCTTACGTTTCTAACAAATACTATAGCCTAGAAAGACGAGAAAAGATGTCTCATGTGCATGTACTACAGCACAGACTTACAAACGACTAGATAGAATCTAAAAGTAGCTAAAACACCAAGTCAGTGCGATACTTTGCTTAAACTCATTCTTCCTGATTTAATATCTAATATCACATATTGTATTTTGCATATTCCATCCAATTTTAATATAGTATTAACCTAAATCTATAGCATATTGTTTTCATCTGACTTTCTCAAATGTTTTATCTCTTATGATACCTTCCCATAGGTACTCACCATAGGCGTATTTGATGTAGGATCTGCTATACCTGTACAATCCAAACCATATACATCTCTTTATAAGCTTTTGACTTATTACATTTTCAGGATTTTCCCTCCGCATAGAGTTTCCTGACTTAAGAGCGAAATATAATCCGCATAACGCACTGAAAGATTTACATCATGAAGAACCATAACTATCGTGTCTTCTTGCTCCTGTTAAGCTCTCCCAACAGATCAAGTATATCAACCTGATAAGATATATCAAGAAAGTTGTCGCTCATCCAGAAAAGTATATCTGTTTCGTTGCGCCAGAGCAGAGCTAATCAAACCCTTTGCCTTTGTCCTCCTGATAGTTCATCACCGTCCCTGTCATCGAAGTTCGATTATACCCATAGTTTCCATCGCTTCATCTATTGCCTCTAAAATCATTGGTATCCATACCCTTAAACCACTTACGGTATGGGAAACGTCCGCGACTTATAAGATCATAAACTGTAATACCTTCAGGTACAAGCGGAGACTGCGGCATTAGACCTATTATCTTTGATACTTCTTTGGAATCATACTCTGAAACAGGTTTATTGTCCAAATAAATATTCCCCGACATTACTTTATTCAATCTGCAAAAATGTTTTTGAGAAGAGTTGATTTTCCACATCCGTTTGAGCCTATAATCACAGATATTTTCCCTTCCGGTACAGTCAGATCAAGCTCTTTTATAATTGCATTTCCATCGTAGCCTGCAACCAAATTTCTGGCTTCCAATATATGTTTTCCCATTAATTAATACCCCTTCTATTCATTCTTATCAGCAAATAAAGCATATATGGTGCTCCTAAAAGTCCTGTAACCACACCCGACAGGATAATGCAGGGAAATGCATGGAATGCTACCAAATCCGCTCTAAAGTAAGCTACAGTTCCCACAAGGCCCGGCAGGTATTAGACTTGACTTTTCCTCTTCCTGCAAGACTTGAGGGCTATAGGACCCTGATAGAAATGCAACTGATGCTATGGGTCCTGTAACCGAGGTTGCAAAAAGGATATAAGGATAACTGCAACCTACTATCATAATTGAATATGTAAGTCTGATATTTATTCCCAGAGTTATAGCAAAATCATCTCCCAGCAGGTATAATTTCCACATGTCTCGTCAAAAGACATCAGAAAACGAAGTCAATACTAACCACAACCACCATAAGAGCAGGTATATCTTTCATCTGCACTCCATTTCAAGCTGCCACTCAGCCACTGCATGGTGGAGCCCAACATCATATTCTGCAGCTTTTGCCAACAGATAGGGAAGTAATCATGCCCTTAAAAAGTGCTGACACAGCTATACCTACAAGTATCATTCTTCCATACGTAAAATGCCCTTTTATAATTGACAATCTATATATCGCCATTGCCGTAACAATACCGAAAACCATAGCGACTAATGAAACTACACCTCCTCTGATATTCAAAACTAAAATTAAAAATACAGCTGCTGTGCTTGTACCCGGCTGATATACCTATTACATCAGGTGAAGCCAAAGGATTATGTAAAGATTTTTGGAAAGACATAACCTGCTATACCGATAGCAAAGCCTGAAAACACCGCTCCAATCATTCTCGGTAATCTAACATTATTAACTGCATATGACACATCGTCTATATTTTCTCCCAGTAAAACTCTTATAATATCTTTTACAGGATAGTATACACTTCCAAAACAAAGTTCACAGGCAATAAGTATCAGTGACATTATAGATATAAGCCAGTACAACTACTTTCCATCTGAGAGCCCTCTTTCTAAATCCATAGTTAAATCTGTCATAGGGCTTTTTACCCTGCCCTTTCCTGATTGCAAATATAAAAACAGGTGCTCGAATACAGCCGTAATAATTCCAACCTCTGTTTCTCCGGGTGAGCCTATAATTCTTCCAATCACATCAGATAGTCAATAGCAGGATACCTGAACTAAAAAGATAGAGTAATATTTTCCCATTTCACTTCCATATATAAGCCTTGATCAAATGAGGAATTATAAGATCTACAGAATCCTATAGGTCCCTGCAAGTGCTGTAGTTGCTCCGCATAACAAACACAGATGCCAAAGCGCCGACAGACCTTGTAATAACTACATTTTGTTTCCCAAAGCCGTAGCGGCTTCATCACCTAATGCAAGATTAGTCAAATGCCCTTGAAATAAACATTGATATTATAAAACCCATTATCAAAAACGGGCTGATAATGAGATATATATCCTAGTTAGCACTTCCTATACTTCCAACCTGCCCAAAATCTGAAAGGCTTGAAGCACTCTGTCATCAGTAACATTATAGTACTTACAAGTGAACCCAAAACTATACTCACAGCCGCTCCTGACAAGTGCAAGTTTTAAAGGTGTAGCCCCATCCTTTCCGATGCTTGCAACCGCATACACAAAGAATGCCGTAAGTCCCTGCTCGATTATAGCCAGCCAGATATACTGATATGCCGCGTGTAATGTTAAGAAATGCTATACCTGCAACTACAAAAAGTGATGCTCCGGTATTTTCACCAAGTATGCTCGGATCCGCTATAGGATTTCTGGTTATACTTGCATAAGTGCCCTGATATGCCAAGAGCCCCGCCTGCCAATATTCCAAATACAGTTCTTGGAATCTTTGGCAGTATAATAGTTGCTTCAATGCTGTCTGACATCCTTACCTAAGAACATCTATGACCTTTGAAAAGGCTATCTGCTTTGCTCCGAATGATATCGAAAATTGCAAATATAAAAAGTAAAGCTAAACATAAAACCATAGAAAAGTGCAAAATTTTTCTTTTTCATTTATAGCATATTCCTTTATTTTTACCACGCGTTAATGGCATCCAAAGTAATTTACAAGCTCAGCTTTATTGACAGCACTGACGGATTGCAGCTGCTCGAAAGATTCCTGCCATTGTCAGTCACTACTACTCTGCCCTCTTTAACGGCAGGTATTTTTGAAAATATAGCATCGTTTTATCGCATCAAGTGTTTTATCATCTCCGCAAAGTGATAATAATATCAAGATCACTAATGTTTCAACTGCAAGTTCTGATGAAATCTGCACATAAAATGAATCTTTTATCATTTGCTCTGTGCCTCCACTTTTCTCAGGAAAAGCAATCCCATATCCACAAGGTAGCCTGCTCTTGGATCTATAGTCCTGTAAACCGAAAAATTTTACTAAGATCTGCCGCATCTATATGACATAAAAGCCGCACTCTTTCCTGAAAAGATTAGGTACTGCATTATCCTTTTTATAAATTTCTCTGTTTCTTCTACCAGTTTTTCTCCCTCATCCTTCATTTCCGACAGCCTCTGGATGCCTCAATAACTGATCTCTCCATGTTGTCTTCCATGCAACATCCTTGAAATGGAACAGTAGGGTGCAATCTCTGATAAACGCTTATACTCTTTTTCATCCATTCCTGAATAAGGTGCAACTATAATATCCGGGGATCTGCCTGCACAGCCTCATAGTCATATCCGTCAGATCATTAAATACATTTCGGATTATCTACACCCAATTCTTTAAACTTAGCCTCCGTCCATGGAAGAAGGCCTTTTGGATGTAACGAACTCAATTCATCTTAGATATGTACTACAGGTACAAGTCCCAGATGCTAAAACATGGAATCTGCATTATTCAATTAAGTGTAACTATTTTCTCAGGTTTTCTCTTTACGATTGTTTTCACCATAGGCATGCTTCATAACTACGGAAATCCTGCAATATCTTTAGCCTCTGAGGTTTCTGCTGATGAAATACTACTTTGTGACACTTTCACTGCTCGTCAAAACCTTCTCTGCTCTCTTTTGGCTCCACAACCTGTAACCATAGAGAATGCAATTATTGTTGAAAACATCATACTTACCAAATACTTATTTTTCATAAACTTCCTTTCATTTGTATCATATAAATTGTTGGTAAAACTCGACTGTAATATATCACTGTCAGATAATCAATATTGCAATATATAAATTTTTCATCAGTAAAGTCTAACTTTTGGTTCATTTTACTTTTAAAAATTTTATTTATTTTATACATTTTATAATTCCTAAGTAAAATACTATGACATAATTATAAAAATGACATCGGTAAATACTAAAACGATATTTGTACTACGAGATAAATTAAAATTTTATCTACAGACATAAATTTAACTAATTTTTACATTATTGATAGTGCTATAAAAAGGACGGCATCCTGCCGACTCCTTTTTAAATTCGGAAAAATACATATATTATTTTTATCTCTGCACTCTGCCTGAGCCGTCACTGCCTGCAAGACTTCCACATCTCCTCTTGTTACAAGGTTGAAGTCTCCCGGTATTGTATGCTTAGGGTGCTGGAAGCGGCTACCGCAAGTTCAAGTGCGGACTTAAAGTCCTTTCTTATCACAAGTCACAGATAAAGTCCTGCCGCAAAATGAATCACCGCCACCTACTCTGTCTACTATCGGGTTATGGTATTTCTTTGGTGGTAGAACTCTCTTGTAGCTCCGTCCATAATGCAGGCTGACCAGTCATTATTCGAAGCAGAGAAGCTCTCATGAAGTGAACTGATTACATATTTAAAACTTAAACTGATCACACATCTGATTAAATATATCCACATATCCGTTAAGTTCAAGCTCTCCTGCTGTAACATCTGTGTTGCTAGCGAGCTTAAATCCAAGAACCTTCTCCGCATCCTCTTCATTGCCGATACATACATCTACATACTGCATAAGATTAGTCGTTATTCTTTTTGCTTTCTCGGATGACCAAAGTTTCTTTCTGAAAGTTAAGGTCTACAGATACTGTTACTCCTGCCTTCTTTTGCCGCCTTATGCCGCCTCTGTAAGCTTTAGCGGCTACTGTCTGAAAAGCTACAGAGTAATTCTGTAAATGGAACCAATCGTGTCACTTAAAGATTTCATCAAAATCAAACTCATTTGCCTTGCTGTGGAGATGGAGAAGACATGGCTTTTCGTCATATACACATTGAGCTCTCATTGCCGAACCTGTTTCAAAGAAGTAGATGCCTACTCTCTACCGCTTCTTGAGATATGCTTTGTTCTACATTATACTTGCAAGTGTTGCAATAGCCGCATCACCTATAGGATTCTTCGGTGCATACTTACAAAACTCCGCATCATGACCGTAGTTTTGCAAGGAAACTACAGCATTTGCCTCTACACCGCCATAGTTGATATCAAACTCATCCGCCTGAATAAACCTCTCATTATTCGAGGTTGATAATCCCAAGCATTATCTCTCCCATTGTAACTATCTTTGCCATATTTTCTCAATACTATTTTCTTCCGCCGCTACAGCCTCTACAAACTCCCCTTGCCTTTGCAGTTACCGCCGCAAAATCTCGGTTTTTGCTCCCTTTGTAAGTGATGAGCCCTGTACCTGCACATGCTCCCGCCTTTAACCATTATCACATTGCCCAACATCCACACGCGCTCGGCATAAAATCTCCTGTGGAAGGGTCCTTTAAATGAGCTGATTGCTCCCGGTCCCTACTATTTCCGGGAATAGCTTTTTATAATATCGCATCCGGCTTCAAGTGCTGTGATAGCCTCTGTAGGTGACACTACACCCGGAAGCATAGGATACTCTGTATCTGTTGCCAAAGCTTGATTGTATCTACATTAAGCCCCGGGCTTACCACATAGTTTGCACTGCAAGAATAACCGCTCTTGCCGTCTCGGGATCAAGCACCGTTCCTGCACCTGATAACTATTCTTTCATTATTTCTGTATTCTCAGACATAAACTGTATAAACTCTACAGGTTTGCCTCATCCATAGTCATATGTAATCTCAATAAAAGTTTATTCACGCCTGCAATTATAGCATCTATTACCCTCCCTCACCTGCTTCTTGTTTTTGCACGAACAACAGCAACCAGACGATCTTCTTTCATTCTTGTAATGACCTGTTCTTTTTCTCATTTTGTACCTCCAAAATAATACAAAACCATACCAGAACCACTACAATATATCCAAAGTATTTCATTCTTTAACC